>Ga0209755_10000156_pt1 | contig 129356 bp, 109 predicted proteins | sample TergutCo191P1_FD_187301 | JGI IMG/M metagenome (GOLD analysis project Ga0209755, IMG submission 187301) | Cornitermes sp. P1 segment gut microbial communities from Petit-Saut dam, French Guiana - Co191P1 (SPAdes) (version 2) | ecosystem: Host-associated > Arthropoda: Insects > Digestive... | reverse complement strand
TGGCTAAATTAACAAAAGTCGCTTGTCTTTACCGCGTTTCAACAAAGAAGCAGGTAGAGGAAAACGACATTCCAATGCAAAAGAATGCTTGTAATACATTTATAGACTCTATGTCGGGATGGGTATTAGCACAGGAGTATTACGAAAAAGGCGTTTCCGGGTATCACAAATCCGCAGAACAAAGGGATATATTGCAACAAGTCCGCGCAGATGCTGAAAGCGGATTATTTGACGTTTTGCTTGTGTTCATGTTTGACCGCTTGGGAAGGCGCGAAGATGAAACGCCATTTATTGTTGAATGGTTTGTGGGGCAGGGAATAGAGGTTTGGAGTGTTAAGGAAGGACAGCAACGCTTTGAAAACAGAGCTGACAAATTAATAAACTACATACGTTTTTGGCAATCCGGTGGCGAGAGCGAAAAAACTTCCATGCGCGTCAAAGAAAAACACAAGCAAATGGTTGAAGACGGGATATATCGGGGCGGCGCACCTGCATATGGCTATGATTTGATAGATTCGGATAAAAGAAGAAACCAAAAAGGCTACAGGCTTAAAGAAATCGTCATTAACGAAAAAGAAAGCGAAGTTGTTAAGCTCATATACAATTTGGCTTGCGAAAAAGGGTATGGAGGCAAACGAATAGCCGATTATTTGAACGAGCGTGGAATTAAAACGAAACTGGGTAATTATTGGTCAGCCGGCTCAGTTATGGGATTGATGAAAAACCCAATTTACAAAGGGTACTATGTGTCGGGCAAGCGACCATCCACCCGTGGCGAAAGTAAACGCGCGTCTCCGGAACATTGGATTCATTCAGATAAATTGCCCCATCTAATAATTGTTGATGACCATCTTTGGGATACAGCAGAAGCAATAAGAGCCTCCCGAACAGCCAAAACAGGAAAATATCCAATACAAACAAATGGACGAATGCTATTCACAAGCATGGCAAGATGCGGCTCGTGCGGAGCGAGGATGGGTTCAGTACATGCCATTAAAAAATGGTCACGCAAAACGGATAATGCTGAAATTAGATACCTTCAACCAAAATACGTTTGCCACGGGCGCAGAGCAAGTATTCCATGTGACGGACAGCGGTCATTCAGCCAACGAAGAGTTGACCCTGTGATAATGGAGGAAGTTTATTCGTACTTGGATACGTTACAAACGGTGGATTTATCCCCCCAAATAGATGCCATGCAGGGGAAAATTCAAAAAAATATTGAAGTCGATATGAAGGAAATAAAAATCAAAATTGCCAAAGCCGAAAAGGAGTTAGACGTACTTAATGATGAAGTCGTAAAAACACTAACCAATGAAAGCAACTTTACCTCAGCACAACTTTATAAAATTATTACTAAAAAAGAGGATGAAATAGAAAAACTAAAGCTGTCCGAGAAAGAACTGGACAAAGAACTGTCTGTCAGATTGAGAGAAGTAAATACCTTTGTCGAGCGGAAAGAAATGATTGCAAATTGGCGAAATGAACTCGAATCATCCGAAGTGGAGGTGCAGAGAATGTTTTTATCTAATCTGATAGAATCGGTAGTGCTTTCGAGGGATGGCATTGATGTGAATTTTAAGTTTGACCTCTTTGACTTGGAATAAGGTGATTTGATGATTAAACGCGTTGCTTGTTTATATCGTGTAAGTACCAAAAATCAGTTGATTGACGATGATATTCCCATGCAAATAAAAGCCTGTGCAAAATTTATCGCAAGACAAAAGACATGGAAACTGGAAAAAGAGTACATCGAAAAAGGGGTGTCAGGCTACCATAAATCGGCAAGTGAACGAGATGCGCTGGTACAGTTAAAAAAAGATGCCGCCAATGGGAAATTTGACACACTGTTGGTATTCATGTTCGACCGCTTGGGTAGACGCGAAGATGAAACGCCATTTATTGTGGAGTGGCTTGTAAATCATGGTGTCGAGGTTTGGAGTGTGAACGAAGGGCAACAGCGATTTGATGACCATACCGACAAACTGATGAACTACATACGTTACTGGCAATCTAGTGGCGAGAGCGAACACACCTCTATGCGTGTAGCTGAAAAGCATAATCAATTGGTTATGGACGGGAAATTCCGTGGCGGTGTTGCCCCCTTTGGGTACAGGCTTGAATATTCAGGTGAATTTAATCGAAGGGGATATGAACGTAAAAAACTGGTGATTTATGAGCCGGAAGCGGTGATTGTAAGAAGAGTTTTTGAATTATCATCAGATTTGGACATGGGTAGTTACAAGGTGGCGAAAATTCTCAACGATGAAGGTCTGCTAACTCGGCATGGAAGCAAATGGACTGTGCCAACGATTGTGCGAATGCTAAGAAATACTGTATACAAAGGCGATTATGTAGCCGGGAAAGTGCGAAGAAAGCGCGGAAAACCCGTTGCATCTAAAAAGGAAACGTGGGTACATTCTAAGGAACTTGTGGAAGATTTGATTATCGTTCCCGAGGCAATGTGGGAACAAGTTAATGCAAACATAGACCAGCGCGACACCAGAACTAATGCCGTTCCCCACGATAAAAGCGGATTCTTGTTGCCCGATGTTGCCTATTGCGCTTTTTGCAATGCCAAAATGCACCCACGAATTTGCCGCTCCAAGCGGCGGTTAAAAGGCACGGACGAAATAGCAGTATATAGCTCAAAATACTATTTCTGCCCCAAAAATGCGCGGCAAGACGATTGTGACGGGCATATCCAATACGGCGTAAAAAGAATTGAAGCCGTTGTGCTGGATGAGATATATATGTATTTGGATAGCCTTAAAAAAATGAATGTGTCTCGGCTTGCGACAGTACATAAAGCAAAATTTGAAAAAGAACAGGCGAAGAAGCTGAAGCCCATTGAACAAAAAATAACCGCTTTGCAAAAAGAGGTCGTGCGGTTGGAAGGCGAAATAATGAAATGTTTGATGGGTGAATCTGCGCTTACCCAAGAGCAACTTTCAGAGATAATGAAAGAGAATGCCAACGCCTTATCCGAATTGGAAAAAGAAAAATATTCCATCATTGCCGAAGTCGAAGCTATAACAGCGCGGCTTGATGAACTTGCGGCATTTGGAAAACCAGCGGTATCATGGAAAAAGGAATTAGCCTCTGCTGATGCCGAACGACAAAGAGAGCTAATCACAATGATAGTTGACAGCGTTCACATTTCTCGCGAATCCATTGACATTACGTTCAAATACGACTTACATAAAATAGAGGAAGGAGTTCCACCCCGACGCTCCTTGCAGGTTGCTCGTTATGTCGAGGAGTGAAGAAATGCGAAGAAGTCGCGCATATTACCGATGGCACAGGTTTCGTGTTATTCGCCGTAAGGTAAATTTTCTAAAGCGCAGGGACGGTAGTGCAGAAGTCGAATGGCGGACAGATGGGCAATACGGTAGATTTTCAAAGAGAAAGATTCATTGCTCATGTTGGATGTGCAGACGAAAATTTTATGACGAATTATCCCACACAGATTTGAAAAAACTCGCTTCTGCGAGACAGCAAATGCTGTTACTCGGTGAAAGAACGTGAAAATCAGCAAAACTCGAAACCCCGTATTTTGCTTGCAAATGCGGGGTTTTCTATGTTTCACACCCGAATTTTACGGTCGCAAAACTATATGGCACGGGGGCGCACCACCGGCTTGCCCCCTTGGCAGTTCTTGCTGCGGCGGCTTCCCCGAATTCGGCGGAAGCGTAATGGACGGCGGACGTTGCGGCGGTGCTTGCGGCGGCCCCTGTGGCGGAGCTTGCGGCGGACGTTGCGGCGGCGGCTTTGAACGCGGACGCATGGGCGGTTGGAACTGGTTAGGTTCTGTAACCGTTATTCCTTGCGAAAGTATCGCAAGCTTTACTCACAACGCAATATAAAATTTTAAGCTACCAAAGCAAAAATGCCCCGCGGAGAGTTCTGCGGGGCATTAAATTTCTAAGAACCTGTGTTCAATACCGCTCAACGCCGCCCGGGAATGCCGATTTTCCGCCACTCTTCGTTGCGCCCTCCTTGCGTACCTCAAGGGTACGCGGCGTCAGGTGCGCCTCGATTGGCGAAAAATCGGCATTCCCGTTCGGCATTTCGGGTATTGAACACAGGTTCTAAGTAATTTTCTTGCAATTTTCGCGGGAAATATTTATAATGGTGGGATAACCTTAGAAGCTATATTCATCGCCCAAAACGCCGCCTTGGCGGGAAATTTTCCGCCACTCTGCGTCGGTTGCTCCTCGCGCACGCTCTACGTGCGCGTCGTCGCTACTTCCTTGATTGGCGAAAAATTGTCTCGGCATTTCGGTCAATGAATAAAGCTTCTTGTCGGGAGGTGAGCGTGATGGATGGCGTAGTGCAGGAATTGTATACAGATTTGATTTGTAAAATAAGAGAGTACCGTCCGGAGAAGTCTCTGGAGATGGTTGAGAATGCATTTAAGCTTGCGTGTGACGCGCACAAAACGCAAACGCGTAAATCCGGCGAGCCCTATGTTACGCACCCGATAGAGGTTGCAATTATTTTGGCGGAAATCAAGGCGGATATGGAGTCTATCGCCGCCGCGCTTTTGCATGATGTTGTAGAGGATACGGATTATACAAGTGAGGATATCGAAAAGGCTTTTGGTGAAGAAGTCGCGCTTTTGGTGGGCGGCGTTACCAAAATTGAAAAAGTTGCATACGTTTCCAAAACGGAACGGCAAGCGGAAAACTATCGTAAAATGTTTTTTCATATGTCGCAAGACGTGCGGGTTCTTCTTGTTAAAATTGCAGACAGGCTTCACAATATGCGTACCATCGGTGGTCATGACGACCCCGAAAAACAGCGCGTTATCGCGCAGGAAACTTTGGATATCTACGCGCCGCTTGCGCACCGCTTGGGAATTTCAAAATTAAGATACGAACTGGAAGACTTGGGCTTCAAATATTCCGACCCCGCAGGTTACAAAGAACTTCAAGAAAAAGTTGTGTTAAAGCAATCCGAAAGGCACGAAGTAGTTGAAAGAATAATGGCGGAAATACGCGAAAGGCTGGATGCCGACGGCATTAATGCCCGCGTGGAAGGCCGCCCCAAACAGCTGTACTCTATTCAGAAGAAAATGAAAAGCCAGAAAAAAACGATGGAAGAGATTTTTGATATCTATGCCGTGCGCGTTTTGGTGGACACCCTTGGTGGCTGTTACGAAGTTCTTGGACGGGTGCATGAAATGTATATGCCCATGCCGGGGCGGTTTAAAGATTATATCAGCATGAAAAAACAAAATGGCTATCAGTCCCTGCACACAACGTTGGTGGGCAAAGGCACGGGCGAGCCTTTTGAAGTGCAGGTTCGCACGTTTGAGATGCACGCCGTTGCAGAGTATGGCGTTGCCGCGCACTGGAAATACAAAGAGGGCGGCGGCGCGCTTGTAAAAGACCAATGGCTTAATGAAATAATGAATCTGCAACGCGACATGAGCGACAGTGAAGAATTCATAGACGCGCTTCGTACCGACCTTGACGCTTTCAGCGAGCGTATCTATTGCTTCACCCCAAAGGGCGACCTTATCCAGCTAATGAAGGGCTCTTGCGCCATAGACTATGCATTTATAATTCATTCCAAACTTGGGTATCGCCTTACGGGTGCGAAGGTAAACGGCAAAATGGTTGCCGTAGACCACGAGCTTCAAACGGGAGACCAAGTAGAAATTATTACAAGTTCCGCGTCTAAAGGCCCCAGCCGTGACTGGCTTAAAATAGTAAGAACAAATACGGCACGTACAAAAATTGCACAGTGGTTCAAAAATAAAGGGCGGGAAGAAAATATCCGCAAAGGCCGCAAATCCATGGAAACCGTTGCGGCAGAAGGCACTATTCCGCTGGATATGCTTCTTTCGGACGGGCGCGAAAAAGACGTTCTGGAACGCTTCCAGTGTAAAACAATGGAGCATTTATATGCGTCCATTGGCGTCGGCAGCCTGCGCGAACGCCTTGTTATAAACCACTTACAGCGCGAATACGAAAAGACGCTTCCGCCGCCAAGCAACGAGGAGCTTATAAACGACCTGATTGAAGCGGGCGAAAAGCTAACAAACAAGCGTCAAAGCGGCGTAATTGTAAAGGGCATCGGTGACACGGCGGTGCGTTTTGCGCGTTGTTGCCAGCCGTTGCCGGGCGATGTAATTATTGGCTATGTAACCCGTGGGCGCGGTCTAACGGTTCATGTTTCAAATTGTATAAATATTGCATCAATGAGTGAGCTTGACCGCCGCCGCTTAATAGAAGCGGAATGGCACGGCGAAATGAAACGTGTTGCAGGCTTCCATACAGAAATGCGCGTTACCTGTAACGACCGCGTTGGTCTTATTGCAGACATTTCGCGTGTGCTTTTCGAGGAAAAAGTGAAGGTAACAGCCATGAATACGCGCACCATACAATCCGAGGCGATTTTGCTTATCGGTTTGGAAGTTGCAGACAACGCACAGTTTGAATTTCTTTCCATGAAAATTAAAAATGTGTCAGGCGTTTGTGAAGTCGCAAGGGTAAATTCACTGTCTATATGATTACGTGTGCTGTAAGGCATGAATTTGTAAATGAAGTTCAGGTTACGGCGCAGGTTTTTTTCCCGGGGGAGAAGTTTTCTTTTGCGGACACGATTGCGGAAACGGGATACAGTGTGGAGTCTGTGCTGGAAGCCCACGGGGCGGTTGGTTTTGTTTACAAAGACGGAGTTGAGATTGCCCGTCATTTTTTTGAATTTGTACCCGATGTAAATTATCTGAACGAGCGCAGGGCAGTGATGCTCGCGCTTTTTTGTGCGTTGCGAAAGGTTTTTTCTGTGGAAACGCCGTGGGGCGCGCTTACGGGAATCCGCCCGTCTAAGCTGGTGCGCGAATGGATGGACGAAAACTGCACCAACGCCGAAATCCTCTCGCGGTTGACGAATACGTTTTGCGTAAGCGAAGAAAAAGCGCGGCTTGCACTTGAAGTCGCACACGCAGAAAATCGGGTGTTCCGCGAAATAGAGACTCGCGGCGGCAACGCAACTCGCCCGATTGGCGTGTATGTAAGCGTTCCGTTTTGCCCGTCGCGGTGCGTATATTGCTCGTTTAACACGGCGCACAAGCCCGCAACCGACGACTTTTTGGCGCGGTATGTTGCCGCACTAATTCGCGAATGCCGCCAAAAATCACAGCGGGCGAGTGAAATGGGGGCGGCCGTTTCCTCCGTTTACATTGGCGGCGGAACGCCCACGGTTTTAAACGCGGAACAACTGGAACGATTACTGGATGCCGTTTGCGAAAATTTCGCAGACATTTTTTGCGCCCCGCCCGTAGAATTTACCGTTGAGGCAGGCCGCCCCGAAACACTATCCGTGGAAAAGCTGAAGCTTCTAAAAAGATACGGCGTAAACCGCCTAGCGGTAAACCCGCAAACCCTAAACGACAAAACACTCGCCGCCATAGGTCGCGACCACACCGCCGCAGACTTTTTTGCCGCATTCCACCGCGCCCGCGAAATCGGTTTCCCCTGCATAAACACAGACCTAATCGCAGGCCTGCCAAACGAAACCCCCGACGATATGCGCCGCAATATGGACGCCCTTTCGCGGCTCGCCCTCCCACCCGAAAACATCACCATCCACACCCTCGCGCTAAAACGTGCCAGCAAACTCAACGAACTTCGGCTTTCCGCTCAGGCTCCGCCCGCGGAGGAACTTCCCCCCTCCGCTCCGCCAAAAGAAAAGTCGCGTCGTGGGGAAGTTCCTCCACGGGCGGTTGGGGCTTCTGCGTTGGTGGTAGTTCCCGAAATGTTAGCCATTGCGGAAAGATACTGCGCGGAAATGGGACTGCGCCCGTATTATCTGTACCGTCAAAAAAATATGGCGGCACTGCACGAAAACATAGGCTACAGTCTGCCAACCCACGAATGCCTGTACAACGTGGGCATGATGGCAGAAGTGCAAACCATTTTAGGTATTGGCGCGGGCGCGGTAAGCAAATTTGTAGACGGCAACAAAATAACCCGCGAATTTAACGCAAAGAATTCGGAGATTTATTTGGCGAGAGTGTGATTACGCGCTATAATGGGCAGGTCTAAGAAATTGTTTCAAAAAAGGAGAATTAAAATGTTGCAAGCACCCAGAGGAACACAAGATATTTACGGCGAGGACATGAAAATTTGGCGGTGTATAGAAGACCATGTTCGCGGAATAACGGACGCATACAATTTCACGGAGATTCGTGTGCCTATTTTTGAACATACGGAATTATTTTTGCGCGGCGTGGGCGACACGACAGACATTGTGCAAAAGGAAATGTACACGTTTGAGGACAAGGGCGGGCGAAGCCTGTCCCTTAGGCCGGAGCAAACGGCGGGTACTGCCCGCGCCTTTGTAGAGCGAGGAATGTTTAACAAGCCGCAACCAACCAAGCTTTTTTATATCGGGCCGAACTTTCGATACGAAAGGCCGCAGGAAGGGCGGTATCGCCAGCACTATCAGTTTGGCGTGGAGCTTTTTGGTGCGCCCGGTTTCGCGGCAGAAGCCGAAGTTATCTCCACGGGCTACGAACTTCTCACGCGGTTGGGCGTGAAAGATTTTGCCGTTTGCATAAACAGCATAGGTTGCCCCGATTGCCGCAAGGTCTATCACGAAAACCTCAAAAATTTCTTGGGCGAAAGAATGGAAAGCCTTTGCGGGCTTTGCAAGCAACGCTTTGAGAAGAACCCGTTGCGTACCCTTGATTGCAAAACGGAGGGCTGCAAAGAATTGCTGAAATCCGCGCCGTCTGTGCTGGACGCCTTGGACGACGAATGCCGCGCCCACTTTGAGGGGCTGAAAAACCTCTTAACCCTCATGGGCATTCCGTTTGTCGTTGATGCAAAAATAGTGCGCGGGCTGGATTACTACACGCGCACGGTTTTTGAATTCATAAAAGACGGGCTTACGGTAATCGGCGGCGGCCGCTACGACGGGCTTATTTCGCAAGTGGGCGGCCCGCCCACCCCCGGCGTTGGCTACGGCATGGGCATAGAGCGGCTGGTTCTCCTCTTGCAAAAGCAAAACGCCGTACCCGAAGTTGCCGCCGGCCCCGATATCTTCATAGGTAACATGGGCGAAGACGCATTCGCCAAAGCGCAAGAACTCGTATATACCCTGCGCAAAAGCGGAATTTCTGCCGAAAGCGATTTGCTAAACCGCTCCGTAAAAGCGCAAATGAAATTCGCAAGCAAAATAAATGCCCGTTTCACATTAATCCTCGGCGAAAACGAGCTGAAAGAAAATACCGCAAACCTAAAAAATATGGAAACAGGCGAAGCGGAAAGCGTCCCGCTTGATGAACTGGCTACACGGTTGAAAAATTAAAACCGTAGTAGCTTATACATATCAGTAACAACTGCGCATAATATAAACATATCAAAAGGTGTTGCGTCATTACAAGGGAGTGTTTATAATTATGCAAATTGGGGGTTTCGGTCTTATGTTGAAAAAATTTGAATTTAAAAACAGCTATTCATATTTGGACAAGGTTTCATTCGATATGTCGGCAGAACTATCTTCGGATGCAGTTGACAAAAACGGAAACCCCGCGCCAAAAGACGTAGAACTTTACGAAGTTGTACGAAAACGTGTTTCCGGATGCAAATACGGTATTCTTCCTGTTGCCGCAATTTACGGCAAAAATGCAGGAGGGAAAACTAATTTGCTAAAATCATTAGGCGATGCCGCAAAAGATGCACTGGGCGTATCCTTTACGGAAGCAACCGGCAGTTCCCCGTTTGCGCAACTGATAGAAAATCGGCAGTTTATTATATTGGATGTAGGCGAACGAAAATCTGTATCGTGGTATCATATATGTGTTGTTCTGGGCGAAGATGAATACGCGTTGGAGTATTCTATTGGGAGCAACGGAGTAGTTGACGAAAAAGTAATCAAGCGAAGCACAAAAAGAGACGCAATACCTGAAATAATGTATGACCGAAATAATCCGACCGAGGGTACAGACCCTATTATAAATAAATATATTGATTTAATGAAAACAAGAGTGGAAAAGCAATTATGGTTTCCCTTGATTGCACCTGCCCATGATAAATTGAATATTTTTTTTGAATGGTTCAGATGTGTGCGTGACGGGCTAACATTCAACGACACAGAAGCGAATAATCAAATAATCGAATTTGAAAAAATAGCGCAACGTATTGCAGATGAAAAAGACGAGCCTTTTCGTAAAAGATTGCTATTTTTTTTGCAATGTTTAGATGTATCAGTATCAGGTATTGCGGGGGAAAAAGGTCAAAGCGGCAAGCACAGTCTTCGAGTATATCACAATAATGCCAATGAAAATATGCCTGAATATAAAGATTCATGGGCGCACTATATCGGAAAGGAATCATCCGGCACACGCAAACTAATTGAGCAGTTCCCGCAAATATACAAAGCTCTTGAGGATGGAACGCCTTTTGTTTGCGATGAATTAGACCGAATGCTTCATCCTGTGGTTTTCAAGCAACTGGTAAAAGTATTCAATTGCCCGAAAGAAAACGACAAAAACGCCCAGCTAATATTTACCGCCCACGATACTATCGCATTGGACAGCGACATTATGCGGCGTGACGAGGTTCATATAATTGACAAAGGCAAGTACTCCATCTCTGAGATAAAGCGTCTTTCCGAAATGCCGGAGGTTCATGCGTATCCCAATATGGAACTGGATTTTCGCACGGGGATTTATGGTTCTTTCCCCACTAATTTTAATAACGCATACAAACGTGAGGTATAACAATGCCTACTCATCAATGGCTAATTGCCGCCCTTTGTGACGAAGAAACCAATACAAAGCAGATTGAACTTGCGTTACTCAATGACATTAACAAAGCAAAAAACGACTTTGCCGCCATAGAATCCAAGCCGTTTCCATACGATGTTGAATTGCTTTTTGAATGGATACCGATATCCGAAATAGAACCGGGGATAAACAGGGGCTATGATAATTTGGTTGAACTTAGCATAGCTTCCCGCATAAGAACAAAAAAGCAATTGCATGATTTAACCCTACGGGGATTAGCCATGCTTTTAGACCGTGACTTGCTAATACGAAACAACTTAGGCGATATATTCGCACCAATTGTAAAATATCCTTTTTTCAATCCTACCCGCGAACCCGCTCACTTTATGTGCTGTTTTGGCGATACGCCAAGCGATGGTATGCGCTGTGCCGTGACATCAAATAATGTGTGCCTCACTTATGGCTGGTGCGCCACTTGCGATACAGTTGCAAATTGCCGACATACTTGCTACTGGCATCTGCTTAAATTATTGCTTGGCGCGTATCCTGTCCCGCGTCCTAATCCCTTCCCGCATAAAACGATTGCAAGTCTTTTGCCGGACAAGTTTATATATTAACTACCAACCCCTACGTACCAACACACGCGGCGTGTGTTGGTCGTTTTCATTTACCAGCACTACGGAAAAATCGTGTAGGAAAACCGAGCCGTGAGTCATTCCATGGGACGGGTTTTCTGCGGTAAAGTCGCCGAGGAAATGCCTTTGGTGTCGCTGAAGCACGGTGAAAACTTTGCGCTCTCCATAGCTGTCGGTAACGAAAACTTCCTGCGGTATGCGTTCGGTAGAGCCGTCACGAGACAAATTCCAATCTTCAAAGCGTAATTTCACGTAAAACTCGGCGGGTTCACTGCCGTGGTTTTGCAACCAAAAATTGTAATAGAAAATTCTGTAGTCCCCTGCGGATTTGTAGCTTAGACCGGGCAACCCGCCGATATTCACGCCGTGCAAGCCGCTGTTGATATCGTGAAAAGTTATGGCTTGCAATCCGCTTCTTTGGCGTTGTATGGCAAAAAAGGCGCGGTCTATGCCCGACGGCGTGACAACCGAATTTGACATAAACAAAACAAAAACGGCAATGCCAATTGCAATTAAGTGTTCAAGCAAATTGAACCGCTCGCGAAAATTCTTCCAATACATACGCATTTTTTTGAAGCAAAAAATCCCCGCAATAAGCGGCACAAGCATGAAAATGTAAAGCGTTCCGCCGCCCCGCATTTGAATGCCGGGGGCTATGCCAAAAAGCCCCAAGAAATTGTGAAACATAGACAACCCGTCGGGGGTGGTGAAGAACGCGAAAACGCAAAGCGCAAGCCCCGCAAAATACAGCAAGCCCCTTCGGTAATCGGCGGAAAAGCCCGTATCATTTTCCATACGCTTTTCCGCTTTCAAACATTTCGTATATTTTTTCCGTAAGCACCAACGCCTCTACGGATTGTTCAAACGTCAATTCAAAATAGTAATTGCCGGGGTAATTCGTGTCGTAATAATAATCCGCAAGCTTGGATAAAACCGTCACGTCTCTGTCGGGCAGGGGCGACATTCCAAGCTGGATACACCGCTCATACAGCCGCCGCGGTTTATGCAAAGACATCAGCCGAAAGTCGCTGGCGTCACCCTTTAGCTCGATATACGATTTCAGACACTTCTCCACAGACTGCTCGCAAAACCGCCCCGCCGCATTAAAGTCGTCCACGTCATGCATAAGACGTGCGCGCTCCAAATCCTTCTGCGCGATATACAAAAAACTGCCTATCTCTGCCATAACAGCACCCCTTCTCTTTTTATCGACGACGACACATGAAGCGGGTGGTCGTCCGAATCAAACACCGCCTTGTGTACATACGTGAACTGAACATCCTCGTCATGCCTTGCAGTAGCCTCGTTCAGTGCCGCACGGTTCACATCAGGATTTTCTTCATGAATAACCGCGATATCCACATCACTGAAAATTGTCGCTTCGCCCCGCACATGACTGCCAAAAATATACACAGCCCGTATACTCTCATCTCCACGCGCCGCCGCAACAATATTATCAATTAAAGACCTGCACAGGTCTTGCACATTCATGGGCATCATCCTCTATTCAATGGTTATAACCTGATTTTGCCCGACTGCCATGTACTCGCGTGCGCCTTGGCTTTGGACGAGTGTTCCCTCGGCGGTGAATGTGCCGGGTGTTGTGACGCGGGCGTAATAAAAATAGGTGCGATTGCGGGAAGTGGTGACGTTGTGGTCGTGGAAGGTTACGCGATTGCCTTCGGTTTGCACCCAGGCCCGACGTATGTCGGCGGCTCGAAGAGCCGTTCCCGCCAACGGCGGGAAGCCTTCCCCTTGGCGGTTGTGCCGCCAGCTTTCGCCGCCGCCGAAGCGGGCAGAGTTTGCAACATGGGTTAGACCTGCGGGCAGGAAGTCTGTGATTACGTAGGTGCCTGTTAGGTCTGTGGCGGAATAGGTTACGGTAATTTGTACGCGAACAAGGTCGTCTTGGGCGAAGGTGGTTTCGGGGACGGAAGAGTTGGGGCGGAAAAATTCGCGAGTGATGGTTATGTCGTTGGAAATGGTTTCGATATTCTCCAGCGGTTGGCGCACTATGGATACCGCGCCTACTTCGCCCGTGACATCGGTTAGGGCGAACTGATAGAAATTCTGCGCGGGAATGCGTAGGTTAAACCGCCCATTGTTTCCAAGGTCGCGTGTGTGTGCGTCTCCGAAAAGCGTGTAGGAAATGCTTGCGCGTTCGTCAGAGTGATTCTCAATTTCGCGGCGTATGAAGTTTAGATGTTCAAGATTGAGAAGCATATGGTCGTTCATTTGGGCGGTGCGAGAGCGACCGTCGTGGCGAATTATTGCTTGCCGCGCAGACGAGGCGTAGTTGTGCAAGCCCACGGCTTGCGGGAGTTCCAGCTTTGCGGCAAGAAGTGCCGTTGCCGAAGTTGCGTCCCAAATTTCGGCATTGTTTTCGCCCGCGTTTATGCGGTAGCGGCGATGGTCTATGCGCTGGATATGCGGCGCGATTCTGCGGTTGAAAAGCTCTTGCGCGGCGGGTATGTCGCCAATGGCGGCAAGCCCCAGCGCGACATATGCGGTGTTTCGCACAGACAGCCCTTCAAGCATTGCGTAGTTTTGCAAATCGAAAAGCACGGGGTCGCCCAGTTGCGCAAGCCCGTACAGGGCAAGCATTTTGTTATCGGTTTCGGATTCTGCAAAAATGCGGCGCAAATAATTGCGCAAACGTGGCAAATCTACATCGTCTTTGATGAATGGCAGAAGCCGAACGGTAACTTCCAACTCGGCGTCGGCGTGGGGCAGAATGGAAATTCCGCCGCATGGTTGCTGGTAGTTTGATATGTCGAAATTGCCGCGAGTGCCGAAAATACGCACATCAGAGAAGTGTTCGCGCATAAGGGCGGTAGCTTCGCGGCGCACAACAAGGCCTTCGATACGCCCCCCGCTGAACCATGTGTTTCGCAAGCGCAGTAACTCGTTTAAGAACTGCCCTCGTCCGTAGTTTGCAAATGTGATATTGGTAAGCCCCGTGGGGTTTATCGCGAAAACAGATTGCTCCGTAACTTCGTGGAAAACGGCGGTATCAACCAGTCTGTGCGAAAGTACAACTTGGTATTCGTGGCGAACAGCATCGCTGAACCCCGCGACATCTGCGTGGATTACGATTGCGCCAACGCCCTCCTCGGTTTTCTCCCACAGCGAGATATTTACGCGCTCGAACGCCGCGCCCGTTGCCGTGCGGATATCCTCGGGGAAATCTTCGCGCCAAACTTGGAAGCGCACTTGATTGCCGCCCGTTAGTTCCGTGCCGAAAGCACTTACGCCCATGGTTGGGATATCGCCCACCAAAAACGTGTCGGCAAGGGTGTAATGCAAAAACATGGGCATGGTGACGCGCAAATTTTGCACGGAATTGCCCGCGTAAAGCGTGTTGCTTATCCCTGACGCGGTTACGCGCCAAGATGTAATATTATCAGGCAGGGGGAAATTAAGCGTTGCCGTACCCTGCGCGTTTGTGCGCACGCTTAGGAAAACGGCGGTATCCTCAAAGCGTTCCCTAATGCGGGTTTGCTCTGTGCCGCCGCCGCTATCCATCACGGGTGACGCGGCGGGCATTGCCATTGGTGCGGCGGCGGGCGCGTCCATTATCCCGCCCGGGCGTATTCCCGCGCCGTCGGCTTCTATAACAGCGTCACCATCCATGCCCCAAAACACTTCACCTATCCCGTCACTCACAAACGTGGAGTGAGTTGCAAAAGTAAACCGCAAGCTGTCGTTTATGCGGCGGTAAAGCATTGCCAGCGTGTCCACGGTGTAATCCATCAGCGCGAACAACGCTTCATCTACCAAACTGATGTTGATATTCGCCGCCTTGGGGTTGCCGTTAGCGCAAGTTGTTGTGATGATAATGGTTGGCGTTTCGCCGGGGCGATACTCTTCTTGGCAGGTTTCCACCGTGATTACAAGCTGTCTGTTCTGCGGATTAAACCGCAGGGGCTGTTGCATAAACCAGCCCGAGTTGTATGTGTGGCCGTTAAAATGATACGCAAAAACCTGTGCGTTTGGCATATGCGTCTCGTCAAAAGTGAAGCGTAGCGAGTTTTCGCCAACGTGGTATGACACAATCCCACCTTGCACGATTACAAAAAGGAAATTACCCATGGTAACTTGCTCTGTGCCGCGCATTACGGTTAGTTCAACCTCGTCACCTATGTCGTAGCCGTCTTGGTTCACGCCGTACAAGAACAGGTGTGTATCATTCGCGCTTTCAAAAAATCGCGTAAAGTCCCGCCCTATGAAAACGGTATGGCGTATGGTGCGCCCGTTGCCGTCTGTGGTGCTGATACGGGCTTGGTAACTTCTGCGCTCACGGTTTGGCACGGTGAAATCGCGGGTTGCAACGCCGTCCGCGCCTGTGGTTATGGTGAAGGTTTCCAGCCTGTTCTCGCGCTGTGTGTGTCTGTATCGCGGTACAACGGTGCGGGTTACGTGACAGTAAAATTCGCCGTCGCGTTGGGCTTCCCAGTACATCTCCCAAATTTCCACGGAAATATCTTGTGCCGCACGGGGTTCGCACAAAAAGTCGCCCCAATGCGCGGCGGTATCGTTGTTTATCCTGTCAAGCGTGATATCGTGAACATCCACGCTGATTGTCGCATCCGCGCCGTTGCGGCTTGCGCGGGGTTGCACGTTTATGTCATTCACAAAAACGCGCACGGAAGCCCTTTCGTGAACCCATCCTATCTCGGGCAGAGTGGCTTCTGCCGAGAAGTCGAAGCTGCGTTGCCCTTGCACGCCGTCGTTTGCGGCAACGGGTTCTATTGGGACGTTCACGACGCCGTCCATGTCTGTTGTTTCCGCGCTTCTGCTGCGGGACGGGGTTAGTTCATGCCCGCCAAAACCGAATGTAAGGCTAAAATCGGGCACGGGTGTGCCTTCAAAAAATTCCGTCCGTGCGGTGAAAACCACTTCTTCCCCCGCGAAAACAGCGGCGTGGGATGCAGAAACCGTAAGCCTGTACGGCGGGGTTACATAGTCATCCACGGTGAAAAACACCGAATTAAGCAAAATATCGCCGTGGAAAATATCCAGCACATACGCTCCGGGCGACAGGTGCGGCAAGCGAATAGAGCCGCTGTACGTGCCGTAATTTACGGGGATATTTTCGCGATGAAGAATATCGTCGTTACCGCTTCGCCCCCAAAACGAGCCCATTCCCAAAACCGCCGTCACGAAATTGATTTCTTCATGCGCTCTGCGGTTTTGCACAAAGCCCCACAGGTAAAGCGTGTCGTCACGTTGGAACAATGTGCGGTCTAACTGCAATGCCGTCCAGTATTGCTGAAGCCCCTCGCGCATGGTGTACCAACCGCCGTGCCACCACCAGTTATCGCGGGTTTGCAAGAAAATGATACTGTCAAGCTCGTCTGCGTTAATCACCAGATACTCACCGTCTGAAACGCGGCGCGGAACGATTGCAATCCCCTGTTCGCTTGCGGCAAACGTGCGCCGCGAAATTGGGTCGAAAATATTTGCCCGCACGGGTAAGCCCGTGTTCATGTCGTTTATCCACAGCAAGACGTTTTCATCATCTGCGATTAGTTGCGCCGCAAGGTCTGTTATTTGGATAACCACTTGGTTTCTCGCGCCGTCCGACGTTGTTGCGTCCAACACGTAAAACCCTTGCGGCAATGCGGTTGGTAACGTAAATGTTTCGTCCCTGCTCCAATGTTGGGTGGGTTGTGTACTTTGTGTCACAGTTTGGGAATGAATGGGCGTTAGCCCCTCCGTGTTAATGCGCACATCTTCCCGCGAAGACCGCGCCCAGTGATGCGACCCCAGAATACGGGTTACGGCAGAAATAACCTCTGCGGTATTTTCCACTTTATACAGATTAAATTCTATTGCGGGGCGTCCCTCACTTCTGTGATAGTTAATCCAAAAATTAACAGACGGTGCTTCAAATGACGGGAACTCTATATATCGGGATGAAAACCATATATCCGTGGGCGATGGTCTGCGCGGCTCTGCGGGAACAGGCGCGGGCGCGGTTTCAAAAGCGAACATCCGCGCTGTTTCAATCCGCTCATTTGTACCCACAAGCCCAATGCCCGCGCTAATGGTAACGGTGTAAACCGTATCAAACGCCAGCGGCGAACGGGGCATAAAAATCGCCGTGGAATCGCGGGAAATAAATCGCCCTTCCACATACGGATAGATGCTGAAATACTCGGAAATATCGGGCGCGTCCCCCCGCGAAAACGAAATTTCAATACCCGTGTTCACAGGCACATTGGTAGACTGCGTTCTCGGAAGCGTTTGCGTTATCTCAAACCGCGTTGCCGTTTGAAATGCCCACGAATGCGGCGCACCGTCCTCCCTCGGCAATCGGAAAACATACACGCTGTTATGCGTTAGCGGCACTGCAGGCGTTATCGTAAACGTGCGACTGTTCTGCCGCACTATCTGCGGCGCGCTTTGCCCGTCAATCAAAATTTGCGGGTTGGTTGCATAGTCCGTTGGCGTTCGCAAAACAAACGTGCTGTTCGTTTCCACCCCCGCCGCCCCAAACAATAATGGCGCAAGCGTATAACCGTCCCGCATCGGCACTTGCGCCGCTTGCAGCCCTGTTATCGTTTGCGCCATTACAAAAAGCATAAACAATATTATCCCTGTTGCCTTTTTCATGTGACCATCTCCCGCTCGTATACAGTATGTGTACAACTATAGTGCAATACGGCAGAAATGGCAACAGTGTCTGTTACCCTAAATCTTGAATGCTCATCATTTCTAATGCGCGTTGTTGGTTTGTTCTTCTTTTTAATACCGCATAAATGGAAATAAAAACACCCGTTGCGATATTGCAAAGAATAAAAATTAACGCCGTCTGCACGATAATGGAGGGTATACTTGTTGTGTACTCGATATGCACCCCATTTATCATGCCCGTAAACGACCTCGTGTTGATAGCGCGCAACGCAAATTGATAAGACGCTGCCAGCGAAATACCAAACATAACTATCGGCATGATAAGCCCGTTCCATTTGCTTTCCGTTTTCGACAAAAACATTTGCAACATCACCACCACTACCCCGAAAACGACCAGCACAAATAGGACGCCCATAAACTCGCTTGTGAAACTTGCTACTGTGTGAATGCTTGTCATTATACCTTCACTCCTAACTTTTTGTATTCCGAAATTAATATTTTTGCGGTATCAAAATCAACCTTGTCATTAACTACAAGCCGCTTGATAAGCGAGACATACGGTTCATTTGCTGTGTCCTCGCTTATTTGGATTTTCTGTATCAGCTTGTCAAGGCGCAAGCGTACAGTGGGATAGGTAACGCCGTATTGCTGTGCCATTTCTTTTAGTGAACCGGAAGCCAGTAAAAATTTTTTGATGAAAACGACATCTTCATCTTCAAGATTTACCATCCACTCCGGCACAATTTCAAGTGGCATAAATTCGCTCCCCTCCGTTTTTGATAATATTAAGCATACAGTTTAACAATGTAAAAGTCAATGCTAAATTTTTACTTGATTTTTTCAATCCTTTCTTCTGCCTGCGTCAACGGAATTTTGCAAAACAAAAATCGCGCACAGCGCGATTTTCAGATTGCGGCACAGCGTTTATCGCTAGTCCAAATTTAAAGTTTTTGTTCAAACTTTTTTCAAAAAGTTTGCGGGGTTCGGGGCAGTGCCCCGAGAACTTCCTTACTTAATCTCCATCAACCCGCCCATGTACGGAACAAGCGCGGGCGGAATTTTTATGCTGCCGTCGGTTTGTTGGAAATTTTCCATGATGGCGGCGGCGGCGCGACCTACCGCAAGCGCAGAGCCGTTTAGGGTGTGTGCGAAGGCGGCCTTATCGGTGGGGTTCTCTTTAAAGCGAAGGCCTGCGCGTCTGGCTTGGAAGGTTTCGTAATTACTGCAACTGGAGATTTCTACATATCTGTTGTAGCTTGGCATCCACACTTCAAGGTCGTATGTCTTGGAGTTGGAGAAGCCCAAATCTCCCGCGCAAAGATTCACCACGCGATAGGGCAGGTTTAAGGCTTGCAAAATGCTTTCGGCATTTGCGGTTAGGGTTTCGAGTTCTTCATAAGAATTGTTGGGGTGTGCAAGTTTGAAGATTTCAACCTTGTCGAACTGGTGCAAGCGAATAAGGCCGCGTGTATCGCGCCCTGCCGCGCCCGCCTCTTTGCGAAAGCTGGGCGTGTATGCGCAGAATTTTACGGGAAGCTTCGGGCCGTCTAAAATTTCTTCGCGGTGGATATTTGTAAGGGGCGTTTCGGCGGTTGGGATAAGGAAGTAATCCGTGTCGGAAAGATGAAACAGCATTCCCTCTTTGTCGGGCAATTGCCCTACGCCCTCCATGCTTCTGCGGTGCGCAATCACGGGCGGCATGATTTCTTCATAGCCATTTTTCCCGTGCGTGTCCAGCATGAAATTAATCAGTGCGCGTTCCAGCCGCGCCCCCGCCCCGCGAAACAACATGAACCGCGCCCCCGTGATTTTTGCGGCGGTTGCGGGGTCTAAAATGCCCAACGCCTCGCCCAAATCCCAGTGCGGCTTTGGCTCAAACGCAAACTGTGTGGGTTCGCCCCATTTGCGAATTTCCACATTGTCCGTCTCATCTTTGCCCTCCGGCACAGACGAGTGCGGGATGTTAGGAATCGCCATAAGGAAAGTTTCAAGCTCCTCATCAATTGCCCTCACCTGCGGGTCAAGGGCTTTTATCGCATCCGCAAGTTCCTTCATCTCCGCCATGATAGCGGTTGTATCTTCCCCCGCTTTTTTCATCGCCGGAATTTGCGAAGATGCCGCATTACGCTTCGCTTTCATTTGCTCCGTCTCATTGATAAGTTCGCGGCGGCGTTTGTCCAAACTTTCAAATTTCTCAAGCTCAAAATCCTTCCCCCGCTTGGAAAGTGCCGCCTTAGTCTCATTAAAATTTTCGCGCAGTGCTTTGATGTCAAACATTGTTTATCCTCCTATTTTAACCTAGATTGTAAGTTGCTTCTGTAGGAAATGCCCTGCGGTGGGGATTTTATCGGCGCGGTAGTAGTCGGGGTCGTCGGTGTCGGCTAAGGGGCGCATTTCTGTGAGAAGGGTATTTTTGCGCAGGGTGAAAACGGAAACGCCGCCCGAACTTTTGGACGAATTTAGCGGCACAAGCGAGGAATTAACAACCATTGCTTTATCCTTGCCGCGCATTAGGAACAGGTCAATGTCCTCGGGGGCGTGGTACATATCAACCAGCGGAGCCTTGTCGGAATAGGCGTTTACAAGCTTTTTGCGGTTTGTTTTTGTGGCGTAAGCGTCAAGTTTTACTTTTGCGATTTTGCCGTTGGCAAAGCCGAACAGCATAAAGCCGCCGTAGTCTTTTGCGAGAACGAGGTATAAAACTCGCTCGCCCTCTGCCATATCCAAGATGTTTGTGAGGTACTCGCCAAGGGCGGAAGCCTTGCAGTCGGGCAGTTCGTGAATTTTGGTTTTGTATACGTTGTGCTGGTTTGTGAATAAAAGAAGTTCGTCACGGTTCGTAGCTTCCAGCTCTTGCGTGATGAAATCGTCATCTTTGAGATATTGCGTGTCGGCGGAACGCAACGAAACCAGCGACACCTTTTTAATATAGTTTTGGTCGGTGAGAAAGAGTTTTAAATTGTAATCGTCAATGAATGTTTCCACGGGAAGAATTGGGGCTTCTTCGGCATCTACGATTTCGGTGCGGCGGGGTGCGCCGTATTTTTTTGCGATTTCTTTTAGTTGTGCGGAAATCACGCCCCGTATTTTTTCTTCCGAACCGTGGGTTGCTTTAAGTTCTGCAAGTTCGTCCTCTAACGCTTTGCGCTCGGAAATTCGATTTTGCAGATACTCGCGGTTTAGGTGGCGCAATTTTATTTCCGCAATAAATTCTGCCTGCGGTTGCGTGATTGTAAAGCCCTTCATCAGGTTGGCGATAACTTCGGATTCCTTGGGCGTTTCGCGAATGATTTTGATTGCCTTGTCTATGTCCAAAATTATTTTTGCCAAGCCTTCAAGCAAGTGCAATTTGTCGGACTTTTTTGCGATATCAAAGGCAAGTTGCCGCTTTATACAACCTATGCGGAATGCCGTCCATTCCTGCAAAATTTCAGTGATGCCCATAACGCGTGGGCGTCCGTTTATCAGAAAATTGAAATTGCAATTAAAACTTTCGCGCAGGGGCGTAAGCTGAAACAGGCGTTGCATAAGGTTTTCCGCATTGGCGGATTTTTTTATGTCTATGGTGATTTTTAGGCCTTGCAGGTCGGTTTCGTCGCGAACGTCGTTTATGTCGCGGATTTTGCCCGCCTTAACCAGCGCGACAATCTTATCCATAATCGCCTCGATGGTGGTGGTGTACGGGATTTCGTAGACTTCTATACAGGAATTTTTTTCGTCGTGGCGGTAACGCGCCCGCATTTTGAAAGAACCGCGCCCCGTTGCGTAGATGTTCGCCATTTCGTCGGGGTTGAAAATAAGTTCGCCGCCTGTGGAAAAATCGGGCGCGAGAAGGGTTTTCGTAATATCGTGCTTCGGATTTTTCAGCCACTTAATTGTGGTTTCGCAAACTTCTTTCAAATTGAAACTGCAAACCGTGCTTGCCATTCCCACCGCAATGCCTTGGTTTGGCGTAACCAGCAAATTCGGAAACGTGGTTGGCAGAAGAACAGGCTCTAACATTGTGGCATTGTAGTTATCCACCATATCCACAACGTTTTTGTCGATATCGCGGAAAACTTCGCGGCAGATATCGTCCAGCTTTGCCTCTGTGTAGCGGCTTGCCGCATACGCCATATCCCGCGAAAACTGTTTTCCGAAGTTACCCTTGGAGTCGATAAGCGGGTGCAAAAGCGCGTCATTGCCACGAGTAAGGCGCACCATTGTCTCGTATATCGGGCCGTCGCCGTGGGGGTTAAGCCGCATGGTTTGCCCCACTATGTCTGCCGACTTTATCCGCCGCCCGCCCCCTTCACGCGAAAGAAGCCCCATTTTATACATCGTATAAAGGAGCTTGCGGTGCGCGGGCTTGAACCCGTCAATCTCGGGTATCGCACGGGAAACTATTACGCTCATGGCGTAGGGCATATAGTTTAGCTCCAGCGCGTTTGTTATCGGTTGCTCTATTATGTGATTCTCAGGTATTTCAACAGACGTTCGTTTTGGTTTCTTAGGCAAGTGAAGTCAGTCCTTTGTTTACGGTTCTGCCTTTGCAGTAAAAAGAAATTTGCACCCAACGGCAAAAGTATGCTAATATGTGTCAAGCTACAAAGCGTAGTGACCGTGAGGTGTTTGCCCACCCCACGGCGAGTGTAGGGATTTACGACATCGCCTATCACACACGGGCTTGCGCCCACCACTAACAATCACAGTTTAGCACTGTTTTACCCCCATTTCAAGAAAACGCTATGTTTTTGGCGTTAGCTTTGGGGTGTATGTGTGTTTTATTTGATTATGTGGTGTGTAGGTGATGGCAGTTTTTGCCGTCCTTGCACACCTTTTTTAGAATGCATAACCCACGGGGAAATTCTTTCCCCTGTGGGGTGTGCGGTTGCGGAAAACTAAGGGGGAAATCATGGACAATGGGTTGTTGCAACTATTTGAAGAAAGGCGAAAACACGACAAAGAATCCAACTTCCTCAACACGTTGGTAGAATTGCGGGTAACACTGAAAGAAAAATTTGCCGCGCTAAAGACAGAAGATACGATTAATAACCAACGCGGTGATTATAGCTACGGCTTGCGGACCGCAAAATATAAATATGCAGAAGATGTTGCAAAATGGAGCGTGCATTGCACTGAATCCATCGAATTTTACTTAAACATTGACCTTCCGTCGCATTATGCGGAAGCCACCGCCGCCGCAAAAGAATGGCAAGCGTGCATAAAAGAACTTTCTATGTTGGCGGAATTTGTTGCAAATTTTTAGCAATCCTGTGCTAAATCCAAATTGAGACTATGAAAAACGCCCTGCATTAGCGGGCGTTTTTTTCAAACTTTCTTTTGAAGGTCGTCAATTGTTGCTTGACAGTCTGTGTCAACGTAATCTCTGTCAATTTTATCAAATGTGTCTATTTGCCGCGCATTGTTCAAGAATTCCGAAATAAACCGCTGATGCTTTGGCGGTAGAGACAATTCTTGCAGGGATGAAATGGTTTTCATCGTACTCATGCCCCTCTCGTAGTGGGTTACATCACAACAGGTGCGTCAATGCCCAGTAGTGCCAGCCCTGTTTTTAGAACTTGGCGAGTTGCGTTGGTGAGGGAAAGGCGGGCGTTGCGTGTTTGCTCGTTGTCGCAGAGGATTTGGTGCTTGTGGTAGAAGGCGTTGTATGCTTGCGCAAGGGCAACCATGTGGCGGGCTATAATGAAGGGTTCGTATTTTACGGCGGCGTCGCGTATTTTGTCGGGGAAGCTGTAGAGTAGGCGGGTTACTTCAAAAGGCTCGTCCTCTGTTAGGGAGGCGGGGTCGGGGGTGGTTGGCGTGATGCCCGCTTTGCGCAGAACACTGCAAGCGCGGGCGTGGGTGTATTGTACATAGGGGCCTGTTTCGCCCTCGAAGTTTAGCATTCTGTCCCAGTCGAACATGGTATCTTTTGCGCGGGAATTGTATAGCTTGTTGAATTTTAATGCGCCAACGCCGACTTGTTCTGCAACGGTTTCTTTGTTCTCAAGAGAGGGATTTTTTTCGTTTATGATGGCTAGGGTTTTTGCGGTGGCTTCATCTAGGAGGTCTTCCATTTTTATGACATCGCCGCGCCGTGTGGACATTTTTCCGCTTTCAAAAAGATACATTCCGTATGGGATATGCTCCAGACCTTTTGCCCAGTCGTAGCCCATTAATTCGACTACTTTCATCCATTGTGCAAAGTGCAGACTTTGCTCGTTGCCTGTTACATATAGGTTTTTGTGGAATTTGAATGTGTTGTATCTGTCCAGCGCGGCGGCTATGTCGCGGGTGGGATAGAGCGTTCCGCCGTCGGAGCGCAAAATTAGACAGGGCGGCATTCCGTGGGCTTCAAGGTCTACGATTTTCGCGCCGTCGCTTTCGATTAGTAAGCCTTTTTCTTGCAGTTCTTCGGCAATGGCTTCCATTTTGCCGTTGTAGTAGCTTTCGCCGCGAATAAGGTCGAAACTTACGTTTAGGCGGTCGTAAATGCGCTGGTATTCTTTCATGCTTAAATCGCAAAACCATTTCCAAATGCGTAGACCTTCTTCGTCTCCGTCTTGCATTTTAACCACCCATGAGCGGGCTTCATCATTTAAGGAGGGGTCTTTGTCCGCTTCTTCGTGGAACTGCACATATAGTTTCACAAGACCTGAAATTTCCGTTTTCGTAATTTCCTCCTCGCTTCCCCATTTCAAATACGCCGTGATTAGCTTGCCAAACTGCGTTCCCCAGTCGCCAAGGTGGTTTAAACTGGTGACATCGTACCCCAAAAAGCGAAAGATATTGTCCAGCGTTTTACCAATAATTGTCGAACCCAAATGCCCAATATGAAAGTGCTTTGCGATATTGGGCGACGAATATTCCACCAGAACGGTTTGCCCCGCACCCTCGCGGCTTCCGCCGTAGCTTTCGCCCTGCGCAGATACTTCTTGTAATACCGCGCCCGTAAACGCCGCGCGGTCGAAAAAGAAATTTACATACGGCCCTGTTGCCACGGCTTGTCCCAGCCACGCGGGGCGGCTTTGGGAAATTTTTTCCGCAAGCTCTGCCGCGATTACAGGCGGTGCTTTGCGCAGCACCTTCGCCAGCGAAAAACACGGGAACGCAAAATGCCCCAGCCGTGAATCCGTCGGAATTTCTATCGCCGCTTCCGTCTCCTGCACCGACAGGTTTATGTGCTTTGCCAAAATCTCCGCTAATTCGTGCTTGAAATTTGTTGTCATTTTAATTTTCCTTCCTGTTGTCTGTCCCACCAATTCACAAGCTTTAACCCGCTCATGTTTTGGAAGTCCTTTGTATTTGCCGTTACAAGTGTGTAATTATATTGCAAACAAAATGCCCCTATCAGAATGTCGATTTCGCCTACGGTAAGATGTTTTTTACGCAACTCAATATAGATTCTCTTTGCAGTTTCCCAAACCGTTTCGCCCATGTCAACTACTTTGCATTGCCCCGATGGGGAGGGTTTGGTCATTTCATTGTATGTGGCGGCTTTTTTTGTTGCAGATATCATTTCAATGCCGCGGCAAACTTCATAATCTACTGCGCGGGGGATAAGAAGTGCGCAACCATCCGAGACGGCATTGACATAATGTTTTACAACACTTGCATCCTCGCGCAGATAATGCAGCACCACATTGGTATCCAATACATAAACCATGCCCCACCTCAATCAAGTAAATCTTTAGTCCTTGTCGAACCACTCTTCGCCGTAATCTACTCGCATAAGCCCTTGCTTTGGAAAGTTCTCCAGCAAAATATTTTCGTCTCTGGAAAGCTCCAGCAATCGTTCGACATTTTTTAGCCCTTCAAGCCGTGCTTCCCGTTCCGCATCACTTAATTTAAACGGGACAATTTCTGCCGATTGCGGTTTTTCAAGCACTTCTTCTATGACCAGTTTAACACGTGCATGGTTTGGCAGTTCTGCCCCGTCGTTTGGTGTAAACAGTCCGTTGGAAAGATAGCCGCTTACTGCTTGCATATTCATGCCCCTTCCGTGTATTAAAAATAAAAATTCACCATGGTAGTTATTTCCCCCAAGAAATGATTATACACATATCTTAGCAATAAGAAATAGCTAATTAAAATACACGCGACATTTATCAGCTTTATTGTGCGTTTTTGCGATACCTCGTCCAAAATATTGCCTATAATCATTTGCAGTACGGCAATTGCCATTAATTCTACGATTAGGAACATGAATTCGCGCATATGTACACCTCCATGGTTTTCGTTCTGCAAGACGGGCTGTTGCTCGCAAGGCTTAGAGCAGGGGCAATACTCGTGTGATTACAAGGTAATGATACGCATGAGAGACAAGATTAAGAACTTATTATGTAAATATATACGACCTTTCACTTCACCATTGTTCTCCGCTAACAGTCAAATATAGCAGTGTCTGTGCTGTGGTGCTTACCAGTGGTTTGTATATATGATATAATAAATTAGCCATGTGCATCAAAGGATTCGTATGCGCTGTGTGAACATTGAAAGTTTTACAACAAGTGCTTTAAGCCATATATTTCTTCGCAAAAGTAGCATAGGCGGACGTATGATGTATTCAATCGTCAAGCCTTAGAAATGCTGATTAACTCACAAAAGATTGAAGTGGTGAACTTGTATGATAAAAGCTATAAATAAGATAATTAGATGGGTTTGTTTCACTGTTTTATCTGCGTTCCTCCCTTTGATATCCATTGGCATAGTTAGTTTATTTTGGGGGCTCGATAGGGGAGAAAATAGATTTGCGAGTGAAATTTTATTTGCGTGTATTGTTATATCATCAACTACATTGCGTACATTAATAATAAATAAAAAAGATAAAATACAAACAAACGATAAACTCCCCCAATCAGAAAAAAATGTCCTGCAATCCGAAGAGGGCTTGTCACAAACAATATGGGAGTTGCTTTATTTGGCATCTTTTTTAACTATCGTGCTTCCGGCAATATTATATGGAGGTATACTCATAGACAACAAGGCGGAGTACATGGGATTAATGCCGGTGTCCTTTTTAGTTGCAAGTCTGATAAGCGGAGTTGCAGGGGTGATTAGTTTTGAATAGGATTAAACATATTGTTTGGTATGAATATCCTTCGATTCCAAGAAATAAAGAGAGGTTGTGTTGGTGTGACCGTATATAATTCAGAAGAAGAAAGAAATAGCCGCCGAAATGAGGGACGCAGATTATTATCAAGTTTTAGCCCTAAGCAAGCATTACTGTTTACATGGATTTGTGCAGTGAGGGTATTACCGTTTTTGAGCTGTGAGCAGGAATTTAACTATCTGGAAAAACCCAACAAACAACAATATTTATTGTCATTGTTCTGTGCCATTGATATTGCTAGTGCTTTTACCTTGAACAATTTTAATACATCACAAATAATAAATACTGCGTCTTCATCCGCAAAAAACGTTAAATCTGTATCCACTTCTGCCGTCGCTACTACTGCAGCTACCACATATGGCACTGCAGTTGCCTACGCATTCTATGATTCCATACAGGACGAATCTGCGACTTATGCTACTGCGGCGGCTACCGCTATCATTGATGCCGCCATCAATGCTTTCGTTACTATTGTTGGGGACACTAATATTAGTGAGAATATAAAAAGTATTATCTTCAATGATATAGACAGCATAGAAAAGAATAGTGAATGTCAATTAAATAATGACGTAAGCATATACGGTCAAATATGGCATGATTTCTTAAAGGTCTTAAAAGAATTAGACTGTGTATACTGGTCAAATCTTTACGAAAATTTATTTGCCAATGGCTTTGTTGTTGTTGAATCTGAACTTAGACGTCGCTTTAATGTACCAGATGAAACAAGGGAACAAGGCGCGGCAGCAGTCGGGATTTATCTTGAAAATTTAGGCGAAGATGTTGCGCAACTTAACGAAGCTCGTATAATTATACTAGGTGACAAAGGTGCGGGCAAAACGAGCCTTGCACGAAAACTTCTTGACATTAATGCGGATTTGCCAAGAGAACAAGAAAGTACCGAAGGGGTAATAACATCTCTATGGAAGTTCAGGGGGAACGACGGTAGGGATATGAGCGCATATATTTGGGATTTTGCGGGACATTCAATAACCCATTCGACATATCGCTGTTTTATGACTACGCGCTGTTTATATATTTATGTATACAATGGGCGCATAGAGCGCAATAACGACCCCGCCTACTGGCTTGAACAAATACGTATATATGGTGGCGATTCGCCTGTGCTGTTTTTGATAAATGAACAAGACAATTGTAGAGCGGATATTCCAAAAAACTCCCTTAAAAAAGAGTATCCATTTATCGTTGATTACTACCATGTTAATATAGCAAATGAAAACAGCATAAAAGAATTTCGGCAAACTGTTATGGACTTGGTGAGATTTAATGTGTCTTGGAATAGTCAGATAATTTCAGTGGAGGCATATAAAATCAAGGCGGAATTACGTAAGCTGTTTGAGGATAATACCACGCATATTACCCTCCATATGTTTAGCGAAATTGCGTCTAAATATGGTGTATCATCTGCGCGTTCGGAAGCAATATTAGAGGATTTGCACACCCTAGGTGTTTGCCTTTGGTACAGCAAAGATGACCTTGGAGATTTTAATACTCTCATCCTCAACCCCGATTGGATTATGTCCGGTATTTACAGGATTATTAATGCCGGATACAATGAACAGCGGAGCAGTATAACCATTGATTATGGTGTAATGAAGTTAAAGGAACATAACTATGAATACCCACCTGCAAAGGTAAAAGACCTCTTCCGGCTGATGCGCATTTATGAACTGGCGTATTTTAAAGGCTCAAACACTGAACGTATTTATATACCGGGATTACTACAGGAAGATATGCCGGACAATCTTCCTGAATTTCCTGACGATGAATGTCTTGTAATGTGTTTTGAGGTAAAAAAATCTTTACCCCCGAATATCATTTGTCGTGTCATAGTTCAGCGAAATGATGAAATACTCGACGATAAATTTTTATGGCGCAAAGGTGTCGTACTTAGATCCGATAAATACAATGACAGCACTACTGCGCTAATCCAAGAAGATGATCGCAGAATCACAGTTGCCGTGAAAGGTCGTAGTAGAACAGATTATATTGTTGTGATACGTAACACGCTGAAAAATATCTTTGATGACTACACAGGTATAAACCCCGACATAAAGTACAAGGTGCTTCTTGCCGGGGAGGCAAAAGAAGCGCTGCGCAGGAATATGCAACAAGAACCGTCCGAGATGGAATTAGAATCAAAAATAGTGGCTCTTGCCTTAACAAATAACAAGTATGTATTGCCATCAACAAGGATAGCGGTTTCGATAACTCCAACAATGATCGCTTACAACATCAACATGAATTGTTCCGTTTTGGACATGACACACAAAACTACAAGGGCAAGCAATTCAATTAGTGCCTTAATTAGTGTCATCTTTGCAGTTATAAGCATCATTATTACTGTTGTTGCGACTGTGATAGCTCTGTTTTCCTTGCCGACTGAACAACGCGAAGATTCTCCGCCCGGCACAGAAATAAACATGGAATTTTACGATTCCAATTAAGTCTTAGATGCCGTCAATTACTTGTTCCGCAAGCCGCAGTAGGGCGCGGTTTGATTTGTTGCCAACAGCGGGGAACATATGTGCCCGCCCCTCGCGCGCGCAAGACGCTAAAGTGGGTGCAAAAGCCCCAAAATAAAAAGCGCGACAAAAAATCCTAAGTAGTGTATAATTTCTAAGAAAAATTCCGTGTTCTAAACCGTGAGGAGAAAATTATGCGAAATAGGATTTTTGTTTTATTTATGATTATTGGATTGCTTGCTATTGGTACGGCGGGTTGCGGCAATAACAATGCTGAAAACGGAAACGAAAACGGGCTTGCAACTTACGAGCCGCAGGAAACGCCCGAACCGCCAACGGAAAACGGCGGCGAACCCGAAGAAAACGGAACGGCAGAGCCGCAAGGCTTTGTAATCCCGGAATATGTTTCGGCGGCGGGCAGTGTTTCGTTGCGGGTGGAGACCATGGGCGACAACCAGTGGGACGGCGTTCGTGTGCCGTCGGCGGCACTGGGGCTTGAACACGGGAACGTGTACGAGTTTTCGTTTGAACTTTTCACGCCCATTGCGCAAAACGATGTTGCGGTAAGTATGCTTTTGCAAACGGGCGGGCCGATGTGGCAGCATATTGTGCCGTCGGAAGTGTTTGAGTTGGAGTCTGCAATGGAATGGCACACACTGTACGGCGAGCTGGATTTAACCATGTCTGCCCCGCCGGAAAATATCGAAATTGTAAAAAATGTTGGGGGGCCAAACCCCACTGTGAATACGCTTTTTTATATCGACAACTTCACCGTGTCCCGTGACGGCGAAGTGATTGCAAAATTCAATTTTGAGGACGGAAACGCCGCGCCGTTTTTCGAGAGCGGCCATGCGCTTATTTTAACAGGTACGGCAGACCCTCTTGCGCCGCGCCCCGCGCCGCCCACTTGGGATTTAACTTTGCCGTCACTTGCGGCGCGTTATGCGGATTATTTCATTATCGGAAATATTATTGAACCGCCGCTTATCAGGGATAACCCACGCGGCGTTATCGAAATGTTCTTGCATCAGTACGCCGCTGTTACGGCGGAAAACGCTATGAAAGTGGATGCGGTTTCAGGCGGGCCCAATCAGCGTTCGCGGCCTGACTCGCTTAATCTTGATGGCGCGCGTACCATAGTAGAATTTGCCGAAGAACACGGGCTTTACATGGTGGGGCATACGCTGGTTTGGCATTCGCAATCTGCGCCGTGGTTGTATCGCGATTCTCAAACAGGACAATATCTCACTCGCGCCGAAGCAAAAGAAAATATGCGCTGGTTTATCGAACAATACGCAGGATATTTTGGCGACCGCATAGACGCGTGGGACGTTACCAACGAAGTATTCACAGATGGCGGCGGCGCGAATATAGTAACAAATAGACCCGAAGGAAGTCCCATTTACGACGTGGGAACATGGCAACGCTCTTTGCGCAACAATGTGCCGTGGTATCACGCTTTTGCAAACGGCGCAGACTTCGACGCGGGCGAACGCGCATACGACTATATCTATTACGCATTCGTTTTTGCTCGCCGTTACGCGCCCTCCGCGCTTCTAATTTACAATGATTTCAACGAGGAAGCACCGCACAAACGCAACGCAATGGCAAACATGACCGAAGAACTAAACGAACGCTGGCACAATGACGCAGTAAACAATCCCGCCTACGGCAACCCTTCCCACCCCGATTACGGTCGCTTGTTAATCGAAGTTATCGGAATGCAGGCGCACTATAATTCAGGCACAAATATGCAACACATTCGCGACGCAATCGAACGTTTCTCTCAAACAGGCGCACGCATTCACGTTACCGAATTGGATATCCATTTCCGCGGCGTGCTTAATGCACCCTTCACCATGAACGAACTGCAAGCATATCGCCAAGCCGAAATGTTTGCGCAACTTTTCACGTGGTACAAAGAATTTGCAGAATATATCGACCGCGTAACCATTTGGGGGCGCGAAGACGCAACAAGCTGGCGCGGCGCAGATGCCGCAACCCACTTCGACAGGTTCTACAACCCCAAGGCGGCGTTCTGGGCTATTTACGACCCCGTAAACTGGAGAGACAGAATATAGGGAGTGATAACAATGGCACAAGCTGTAGTGAATTTCAGCATGGACGAAGAGCTGAAAAACAGCATGGAGCAAACCTGCAACGAGATAGGTCTTAGCATGGCTTCTGCGTTCACCGTATTTGCCGCAAAAGTTGCAAGGGAAAAAAGAATCCCGTTTGAACTCTCCGTAGACCCGTTTTATTCGGACGCCAACATGGAGCGTATTTCCCGTGCAATTTCAAGCCTTGAATCCGGCAGCGGAACGTATCACGACCTAATTGAGGCAGAGGATGCGTAAAAACTGGGCAGATGCGGCGTGGGAGGATTATACCTATTGGCAAACGCAAGATAAAAAAACACTGCGCCGTATAAACGAGCTTCTCAAAGATATAGACCGAAACGGTTATAAAGGCATTGGTCATCCCGAACCGCTAAAGCACAATCACGCGGGGTACTGGAAATGACGAAGTAAAGATAGCCCAGTGCGGCTCCCATTACCGCGATAAATAACAAGCAACGCAACAGAAGGGGGGATTATTTTGTCGGACGGAATAGACAAAATATTTGAGATGGTAATGGCGTTCAACGGGGAAACCCGATACGAGCGTCTGCTCAGCATTATCTTGGAGAAGATGATGGAGCTTACCAATTCGGACGCAGGGACGCTGTATACTCTGGAAGACGACCAATTGCACTTCAAAATCATAAAAAACAACACGCTTGGTATTTTTTCGGAAGGGGACGAAATTGATTTGCCGCCCGTTCCCATTAAGCCGTACAATATTGAGAATGTGAGTTCGTATGCGGCACTCAAGAACGAGATTGTTCTCATAGACGATGTTTATGAAGACACTCGTTTCAATTTCAGCGGGCCCATGAATTATGACAAAATCACGGGCTACAGAACGCGCTCTATGCTGGTTTTGCCGCTTTCAACGTATCGGGACGACAAGCCCGAGGTTCTTGGTGTAATCCAACTGCTAAACGCCATAGACCCGCAAACGGGCAACCCCGATAAATACACGGATGTTTTCAAGCCGCCTGTTATTCCCGCGCTGGCAAATGTGGCGTCTAATACCCTTGGCAATTTGATTCACATAAGCGAAATACGAATGCTTTTTCACTCATTTGCGTCTGCAATGGCGCGTACAATAGATGAAAGGTCTACTTACAACAGCCATCACAGCTTTAACGTGACAAACCTTGCGGAGGAATTTGCGATTTATTTAAGTACGCATTTTTCGGAAGGGCACAGGCTTCATTTTAGCGAAAAGCGCACGGAAGAAATTGCCATGGCGGCAATCTTGCATGATATCGGAAAGATTATTACGCCTGTGGAAATCATGGACAAAAGCGACAAACTGGGGCTAAAGCTGGAAACAGTGCGGCATCGTTTCTATATAAAAAAATTGCAGGTGGAAAACGATTTGCTTTCCGGCAAATTTTCCGAAAGCGAATATCAGGCGCAACGCAAAATCTTGGACGGTGCGCAGACTCTGGTGGAAGAGACAGTTTTGCCATCATACCTTACGGACGAAAAATTAAACGAAATTAAAAAACTGGCAGAAATCACATACAGGGATTTTGACGGCAAAGAAGTGCCGCTTTTAGACGTGGCTCACATGGAAGCATTGTGTATTCGCACGGGCACATTAACCGGCCCGGAACGCGCAATAATGCAGGAACACGTTACCCTAACAGGCCGCATTTTGGAAAACGCCGCCTTCACCCGCTATTACAAAAATGTCCTTGAGTGGACACGCGGCCATCACGAATTTATGGACGGAACAGGATATCCGTTGGGCTTAAAGGGCGATGAAATTCCCGTTGAAACACGCATCCTGACCATCATAGATATTTACGAAGCACTAACCGCCTCCGACCGCCCGTACAAAAACGCTTTCAGCACAGAAAAATCATTTGAAATTTTAAAAAGCATGGTAGCCGAAGGCAAGCTTGACGGCGAGTTGGTAGAACTATTCGAGAAAAGCGGCGTTTGGAACAGATAGGAGAATGCATATATGAAATTAAAAGTTTTTGGTTGCAGGGGTTCTACGGCGGTGTCACGGCCGGGTTCAAAATTCGGGGGCAATACTTCGTGTATCACTCTTGAGTCGGAGGGCGAGATGCTTATCTTGGACGCGGGCTCGGGGCTTATGGTGTTGCAGGAAGAATATTTCGGCCAAGGCGGAATCCGCAATAAGGACAAAGCGGTGAATATTTTAATTAGCCATTTGCATCTGGACCATATAGTGGGGCTTGGCACGTTTTCGCCCGCATGGGGGCGCGACGCGAAAGCCAGAATTTACACCTGCTCCCGCGACGAGCGGCCTCTTGACGAACAAGTTTTCGGCGTGTTTGCGCCGCCGTACTGGCCTGTTACAATGACCAGTTCGTCCAACGCGGTTGTTACCGCAATAGAGCCGTATGTAAGCTTTAACGTGGGCGTTTTCAGGATAACGCCGTTTGTGGCAAAACATCCCGATAAAACGCTTTCGTTTCACGTGACGGACGGCAAAAGAAATGTTGTACATCTGTTGGACAGCGAAGTTACAAAAATGGAACCAAGTGAATATGACGGATTGTTAAAGTTTTGTTCCACCGCAGACGTGGTTATTTTCGATGCGTGTTATTCGCAAGAGGAGTACCCGCGCTATGACGGCTGGGGGCATTCTACCGTGGAGGACGGCATAAAATTGGCGGAAGAATCCAATTGCAAAAAAGTATTGTTCTCCCATTACGGGCGGCACTACACGGATGATGAAATTGACTCTTGGGTGGAAAATTTGGACAAAAACAAATTTCTGCTTTCATATGAGGGGATGGAACTTGAGGTATGACTACAGGTACCAAGGTATCATCCTATGCAACAAAAAAAATCGTAAGTGTAGGCGTTACGATTTTTTTGTTGCTTGCTTTTGTTTTGCTTTGGGAATTTACTTCCGTTTTGCACTTTGCGGAATACCGTGTGCAAGACGCCGCATTTCAGTGGGAGGGCATAGCCGATTCGGACACTATCGTGGTGCTTGGCATAGACGAATACGCGGCGGAAAAAGCGGCGTGGCCGTGGCCGCGATATCTGATTGCGGAAGCCATTAAAATTTTAAACCGCTACGAAGACGCACGGCCTGCGGTAATTGCCATCGATATTATGTACACGGAGGAAAGCCGCTTCCCGGGAGAGGATGAAGCGTTGTTTCGTGCTGTTTACGGCACAGACAATGTTCTGCTGGCGTCTGCAATTCGTGTAGGGATAGACCGTTCCATTAACATAATTCAGGCGCGTCAGCTTGACATTAATTTGCCCATACCGTCGCTTTTGCCCCACGTTCGCCACGGCATAGTAAACGGCATAACAGACGTGGACGGCTTTAAGCGCAACGCGCTTTTGTGGGCGGAATACGACGGCGAAAAGCATTTGTCTTTCCCCCTTGCGGCGGCAATGATGTACAAAGGCACGGACGAACTTCCGCAATTTGTGCTGGAAAACGATTATATGTTTATCCGCTACACGGGCGGCCCGGGCGAGGCAGGCGGCATGGGCGATTTTTTCTGGTATTCCATTGTGCAGGTTTTTTGCGAAACATTTGACCCCTCCTTTTTCGACGGCATGATTGTGTTTATCGGCCCTTACGCGATGGGAATGATGGACCAGCACCTTGTACCCATAAACCCCGAAGTGCTAATGTTTGGGGTAGAAATCCATGCCAATGTAACGCAAGCCATTTTGGACGGCATATTTATGCGCCGCGTTTCAAACAGCGCAAGCGTTTTAATTACTGCGGCAATGCTTATCGGCGCGATGCTTATCGGCGAGATAACGGGCATCAAAAAAGCCGTTGCAATCTGGCTTTTAGCGGCAGTTGCGTATTCTGCCGCCACGGCGTATACATTTTACTACTTGTACCTTGTGCCGCCGCTTTTTTTGCCGCTTCTTTCAATTGCAATTGTATCGGTGTACCAGCTTGTGTACGGCTATGTTTTGCAGTCGATGGAAAAAAGTAAGCTGCGCAGTACCTTCAAAAAATATGTAGACCCAAAACTGGTTGACTCGCTAATCACCAGCGGCGAAGCCGACAACGACGGCGCGGGAAAGAAAAAGCACATAGCCGTCATTTTTGTAGACGTCCGCGGTTTCACCCCCATGACGGAATCCCTGCGCGACACCCCCGAAATAATTGTAGAGACCCTAAACGCCTACCTCGAACTCACCTCAACCGCCGTGTTCAACAATGGCGGAAGCGTTGACAAATTCATCGGCGACTCCACAATGGCGTTGTTCAACGGTTTCGTTCCGCAGGACGATTACGTTTTTAAAGCCGTAAAAGCTGCGTGGGATATGATTCTCGGTGCGGAAGCCGTAAACAAATCCATCATGGAAAAATACGGTATTGACATAGGTTTTGGCGTAGGCGTTCATTGCGGTGAAGCAATCGTTGGCAACCTCGGCCCTCACTTCCGCAAAGACTACACCGCCATCGGCGACACAGTAAACACCGCCGCCCGCTTAGAATCCAACGCGAAAAAATCCCAAGTCCTAATCAGCCGCGATGTATACGATTTACTATCCGACCGCATTCAAGCCAAGTCCATCGGCGAAATTCCCCTAAAGGGCAAAAGCGTCCCGCTGGAGGTTTTTTCGCTGGTTGGTGTGAACGAATAAAGTTCTCGGGGGCGTTGCCCCCGAACCCCCACAAGGGGGACATTGCCCCCCTTGACCCCCCAAATAAAAACCGCGCATTCGCGCGGTTTTTGAATTACGGTGCAGTTTATCGCCAGTCAAAATTTAAAGTTTTTGTTCAAACTTTTTTCAAAAAGTTTGCAGGGGTTCGGGGCAGAGCCCTAAGGTCTTATCCTTACCCTCTATGCAAATTAGCAAATTTGGTAAGTGAGCCAATGTAGGCGAGTTCTACTGTGCCTGTGGGGCCGTTGCGTTGTTTGGCAATTATTACTTCGGCGTGGCCCTTTTTTAGTGTCTCTTTGTTGTAGTATTCGTCGCGGTAGAGGAATGCTACGACGTCTGCATCTTGTTCGATTGCGCCGGATTCGCGAAGGTCGGAAAGCATGGGGCGGTGGTCTGCGCGGCTGTCTACGGCGCGTGAAAGTTGGGCGGCAACGAGGATGGGAATGTTTAGCTCTTTGGCAAGGGCTTTGAGGGAGCGTGAGATTTCGGAAACTTCGTGCTGGCGCGATTCGGTGCGTGAGGATGTGGGCGGCGACATCAATTGCAAATAGTCGATAACGATTAGCCCAAGTTTTTGCTCTATTTTAAGGCGGCGGCATTTGGTGCGCATTTCTGAAACGGAAATGGCGGGTGTGTCGTCGATGAAAAGCGGCGCGTTGGAAATGCCGCCGATGCTCATGGAAAGCTGGTCCCAGTCTTCGTCGGTTAGTGCGCCCGTGCGTAGGCGTTGGGAATCCACGCCCGCGCCAAGGGCAAGCAAACGGTTGCCGATTTGCTCCTTGGACATTTCCAAACTGAAAACGGCGGTTGGTACGGAAGATTTCACCGCCGCGTTGTAGGCGATACTAAGCAAAAACGCGGTTTTACCCATGGACGGACGTGCGCCAATTAAAATCATTTCAGATTTTTGAAGCCCTGCCGTTTTTTTGTCGAAGTCTGTAAAACCTGTTTCAACGCCCGTTACCAAGCCTTGGTTTTCGTAGAGTTCTTCCAGTTTGTTCATGGCAAGAACAATTACTTCCTGTATGTGCGAAAAGTCGCGGGTTGTCGCGCCCTGCGAGATTTCAAAAATGGCTTTTTCTGCTCGTTCCAAAATGGTCGCGGCTTCTTCTTTTGCCTCAAAGCCTGCGTTGGAGATTATCGTTGCCTCTTTAATCAGCTTGCGAAGCAAGGATTTTTCCCATACGATTTGCGCGTGCTGGCGCGTATTTGCAGAGGTGTAATAGGTTGAAGCAAGTTCTACCACGCGGTCGCGCCCGCCCGTTATTTCGTCCAGAAGCCCTTTTTCCGCGAGTTTGTCGCTTAAAGTTACAACGTCCACGGGGACGTTTTTTGCGTACATCTCTACCATTGTTTCATAAATTTTTTGGTTGTCGGGGCGGTAGAAATCGTCGCCCTTTAAAATTTCGTTTGCCGTTGTAATTGCTTCGCGGTCGAAAAGCATTCCCGCAAGCACAGCAAGTTCCGCCTCTTGGTCGTTGGGCGGTATTCTTGCGAACGAATTTCCGGAGGAAATTTGTGAGACGGGATTTGCACTATGACCTTGGGGCGTTTGCGGGGCAGACTGCGCGGGCGCGTCATCCCAATCAGGCGGAATCGACGGAACAAAATCGCCCGGTTCGTTGGCGTCCGGCGGCATTATTCCCGCACCAATTCAAATGTAAGCGTGGCTTTCACCTGCGGGTGGAGGTTCACCGCCGCGGTATGTTCGCCTACTGTTTTTACGGCTTGCATGGTAAATTTCTTCTTGTCTATCGCAACCCCTGCCTGTGACTGCACGGCCTCGGCTACTTCCTTGTTGGAAATAGAGCCAAACATTTTTCCGTTTTCGCCAACGCGCACAGGGATTTTTATTTTCGCTTCTTTTAATTTATCCGCAATTGCTTTTGCGGCGGCAATATCTTCGTTTAGTTTCTTTTCGGCTTTCTTTTTTTGCGCGTCCAGTTGCGCAAGGTTGGTTTTATTTGCTTCCACCGCAAGCTTTCGCGGGATTAAAAAATTTAATGCGTGGCCGTCTGCGGCGTTCACTGTCTGGCCTTTTTTTCCTATGCCTTTTACATCTTCCAATAAAATTACCTGCATTTTCATCGTCCTTTCCGAATGTGCTATCCTGTAAACAACATCAAAAACCGTTGCCAAAGCGTTAGTTTTTCTTCGGGCTGTGGCGGGGAATATAGTGTGTAGCGGTTGTTTTCGTATTTGTGCAAAAATCTGTGCCGCATTAAAATCCAGTAGAACGCCTCTTTTACGCGGAAGGGTTCCAGCGGGCCGTCTACATATCCTTTTTCGATTGTTTCGTTGGTTTCGGGGTCGGATATTTGCTCGGTGGTGGGCTTTTTGCCAAGGCTGGACACGGCGAAACAATTTACGGTTTTAAAACAGCCGTGTGCATTATTCAAAATACTGTCCTCGCCAAGATATGAAAGAAGTTCCCGCACCTCTTGGTTAAGCCCTTTCACACTGCGCATATTAACCGCGCCTTGGTGAAGCTCGTCCGTGAAAATATGCTGAATGCGATTTTCTGGTTTGTTATCAAAAAAGTCCAGCTTTACAAAACTTAAAAGGTCTGCCTTGGACAGCACCATTGCCATCGGAATGGGGCTTTTTTCGCGGTCGAAACCAAGGAAGTAATTGTACAGCGTGTTAAAAATTTGCTGGTTGGAATTTTCTTCGGGAATAGCCTCGATAAGTGACGAGTCCGTCACGCGGAACAGGTCGGATAGTTTTGTGAAATTTGTGGGGTCTGCAAGGAAAATAAGCCCGCCCGAATCCTTGATGTTAAAGCCGTTTTGGCGAATACCCGTATCGTCGCGCAAGTCCTCGCCCGCGATATCGTAGAAGATTATATCAATGGTATTTTCTTCGATTGCGCCGTCCTCGTTTTTAAAACGATACCAAAAATTAAACGCATACGGCGGAATTTTCCTGCGTTTGGTGGAGCTTATTAACTCGTGGTCTTTTAACAGCGGCTTCTGATAGTTTTCGTAGAAAGTTTCCCGCACCTGTTTGTCGCCGATAAATGTAAGCTTGGACGCGAAATCCATGTTGTTTTCCAACTCCGAAATAAGCACGGTAAGAAAAACCGATTTGCCCACGCGGGCATCACCCAAAATGGAGATAAGCAAAGTTTCGCGTATGCCATAGCCTATGGGCAGGTCGTTGTGGCAATTCGGGCAAAGGCGTTGCTCGCAGATTACTTTTTTGCCGCCTTGCGGGGTGTATGTTACGCGTTGCGCAAAGCCGTATTTTTCAATTTCGCCTTGGTCAAACGTGATTGCGTCGTTGCCTTCAATTTCAATAGACAGCGGCTGCATCGCATTTTTGGTTGCTTCTCTTTCGCTTATTTGCAAAACGTCCACTTGGTAGTCGAATAATTTTTCATCAAGCTCGGTATTTTCATCGCCTTTTTTAGAACGCCGTGCGGCAGAGACGGGCATACGAAAATCCGCTTCATTTGGGTGAAAGCGGTGGCAACAAAACGGACAAATAACAGATTTTACTTTCATATTTACCCTCCGTTCTGTGATGATAGTTGAAATAAATGTAAATAATTTTCGTCCAAAATAAATTTTACAGCCTGTTCTTTTTTTACATAAAACCCACACGCGCCCGCACAAGAAAGGGTATCCAGCGGGTACTCGCCAACCTTGCGCCCCTGCTCGTAAACGGCGTATTTTAGAATCTGCGTTGCCATTCCCATTTGCGAAAAATCGTCTGCGGTTACACGAATGGTTGCCTTTTCAAACGGGCTTAACGGCACTGCCTTGCGGGTGACTGTTGCGGTTAGCGTAACCTTTTTAAAAAGCCAATCGGTTGCGGTAACGGGCTTGCAAATTGTTATTCCCTTATCCTCGTTGAAATAACCTGCCGCCGCGATAAACTTGCTCTTTTTCTCTATGCCTTTTGAAAATTTGGTTGCCAGTTCGCGGGTAACAACCTCGTGCGGATAATTTTCGTTTATTAAACTTTCGATTTCGGGAGCTTCCGTGCTGTCGTCTGCCCATTCAAAAATGAAAAGTAATTTTATTAATCGGTTCTGCGGCCACTCCCATGTTAGCACGGCGTTGTTCTTATTGTCCAATGTCGCGCCAAAACTGCGCAGTTCCATGGATGGGTCGTTATTTTCCGCAATGGTGTAATTCGCTTTTTTCATTTTTCACTCACAACATAAAACAGTTCTTCCAAATTGAACGCGCCCGCATGATACAAAACCGCCAATCCGTTGCCGCCATCAGGTGCGAAAAGCGTTGATGCACTGCCGGAAGAAGAATCGTTCACGGCTTCGAGAGAACGCTTAAAATTCGCAGATGTATCCTCGGAGATAAAAACTGTCATGCGACCCAGCCCCCGTGCTTCGTATTGTTTTTTTACCTCAAACGCCGTGTCCGCCTCCGGCATGAATAAATTTGCCTCTGTGTAAAGTTTGGCGTACCCCGTTTTAAGCCGCACACCAAAGTGAATGTGCTGCAAAATCCATTCGCTTAACGCGGCAGAAATATCGTCCCCGCCCGTTAGTTCCTGCAACACCGTTGCAATTGATTCCGTAAACTGCGGCGCGGATAAAACCGTAATTTTAACAAAAGATTCAAGACTTTTTTGAAACTCCGCAAACTCGTTGTTTAACAGCGAGTCCGTCATTTCCCGCGATAGATTTTCAATTTTGTCACGGTTAATTTTTGCGTATTCGCGGAATTTTTTGCGGAAATAATCGGCGGCGTTTCTTCCACCCGTAAATGCGCGGAAAGTTTCATTCAGTTGCAGAATTTGCCTTTCCTGTAACGAAACCGCCGCGTCAACTTGCTCTTTCAACTTGAATATTTTTTTCAGATACCGCGCAATTACGCGCTGTCTGCGCTGTAGGATATTGATTTTTTCTTTTATATACTGCAAATCCGCTTGCTTTTTCAAAAACTCCTGCGCCAAAACATACGGGAACAGCGGTTGTGTTTGCAATGGCGATAGCCTTCGCGTTGCGGTTTCCGCGCTTCCCTTTGTAAAATCGGGGCGGCTTTCCAGCCACGCGTCCAGCTTTTCTTCCGCTTTGCGCAACTCGTTTTCTGCCGCGTAAACTGCATCGGACGCGGCTTTACCGTGTACTTCCTCCGCTTGGCGTATAAGTTCGTACAGGTTTGTGGTTTGTGGTGGCGGTGTAAAAACGTCGTCGGTTTCCGTCTCGGGCGCGTCATACTCTGATGCAATTTGCTCCAGCCTTTGCCCAAACAGCCGCGAAATCCACGCGCCACGTGTAAGCGGGTCGTTCAAATTAAAATCGGGAATAGCCAGCCCACACAAATAATCCATACTTTTCGCGGGCATTTTTTGCGGAAAAACAGATTTATGCGGCGTCTCCGTTTCTTCCGTGATATCGTCGTCCCGCCCAAACGTGAGAATCTCTGCCATAATCAACGCCTTTAACGCGTCCTGCGGCACAGACAAAACCAAGCTTCCCGCCGTTAAAAAATCCCCGTTACGCGCCGCGCAATTCTCCAAAAAAAAGAACTCGTTGTACCGCGCAGCATCCGCTTCGGATATATATAAATTGGGCGAACAATCCTTAAAAAGTGTAAGCAATGCGGCGGTTTGCGCCGCTTTTTCCCGCGTTTCAAAAGTATTTGTGCTGGAAAGGTTGGACAGCAAATATATTCGCGGCGTTCCCTCACGAAGTTCCGCCAGCATTTCCATAACGGCTTGCCTGTGCGGTGCAAGCAAATCCGCGTCATCTAACAAACAGTAAATATCAACCAACACGCCCGCAGGAAACAACGCCGAAAAATATTTCTCCGCCGAAACAAGCAACTCGGGCAAGGCAAGCGCGGTTTCGTCTGCACAAACAAAAAAATTTGCACGGATAATATCTGCCCGCCCCGCGCCATTCGTCAAAAATTCACGCCAAACGCGGTTCACTTCACCGCGAATATACTCGTCGCCAACGCCTTGCGGAACCTTTATAATCTCCGCGCCCGTTACATACGTGTCAAGCGCGGAAGCAATGGGCGGCGCAAACTCGTTACAGCTTCCCAACATGAAATAAACGACAGGATTTGTTAATCGTCCTTTCATGCAAGCACTTCTTTCTCCCGCGTGAAAACTTCAAGCATGGTACGGTAGAAAATACGTTTTAGTGTGCCGTCACGTTCGTTGCTGAAAGTTTTTTCCAAGAGTTCCAGTTTGTACTGGTAACTTTCGATGAATGTGTCGATGGTTTTTCCTATTTGAACGAATTGGTCATCTGTAAGTTGGTTTTCTTCCTCTTGCGCGTGTTTTTGCAAGTGCGCAGAGATGTCGGCGGGCAATTCCAAGTACGCCTTGAAAACGTCGTAGTCCACGAATTGCTCTGTGATGTTTTGCATTGTGTGTAATATTTGCGTTTCGCCGTCCAGTGTGTAGCGGTAGGTTTTGCGGCTTTTGGAAATCACGCCCATGTACAGCATTTGCGCAAAATGACTGTATTTTACTTCGTTAAGGTCTATTTTGGAAAGCTCGTCGCGCAGGGCTTCAATGTATTCTCGGATGCGCACCTCGTTTGCAACGTATTCGCAAAGGCGCGGCATATATATGAACACGCCCTTTGCATACTCCACATCGGGGGTGTCTGTTTCCGCAAGATATTCCGTGTCGAAAAGCGGCTTAAAGTATTTTTCCCGCTCTGCGTCTGCCAAAAATTCGTTTAGTTCTGCCATTGCGGCGCGGGCTTGGGTTGCATTCAGCGTTTTTTCTTCAATACCCGATTCTATGTGGGAAAAACGCTCGCTCAAATTTACCCTGTCGCCGTAGAACCCAAAATAGCAACGAGTGCGTTCTTCCAAACGAATAATTTTATAATCCAACGCGCAGTCAAATAAATCGCGCATACGATTGTTTTTTAGGCGTTCGCGTGTGTTTTCATAGTCCGTTGTCCACAGCTTGTCGTAGTTTGGAGAGGGCAGTTCCTTCCAGTTGCGCTCGGGGCATTCGTACAGGTGCAAACCCGCGATTTTGTTAAGGGACGTCTCGTATACCGCCTCGTATTCGTTTAGTTCCGTATAGCAATAAAGCGGAACGGCGATTTTCAAATTAAGCATATATAATCGGTTGCTCATGGTGCTTGCTTTTATGTTGGAAACCCGCCCGCTGGTGTTCATTCCGCGCACCACGGTGCGAATTTGCGGCGCGTTGTGCGGCACGGAAAGGTACGAATACGGCGGAAAAACAATGTGCAAACCGCTTGGCACGTGGTTTATCGGGAACATAACCTTCGCGCCCTCGTGCAGTTCGTTTATTTTGCCCGTGATATATTCTTCAAGATTTTCTTCTTTTGTTGACGCCATCAAGTTGCAGTAGTGGTCTAACGATTTGTGTACAACGGTTTGGAATTGCGCCGTTACAAATTCGTTCAGGTTATCAACCATTTGCGCACCGCCAATGCCGTTCCACTCCGCAAGCATATCCTTTAAAAGCCGCTTAATCGCTTGCTTGTAGTCCAACACTTTTGTTGCGTCCTCGTCTTTTTCAAATGCTTCGCAAAATTCTTTTGCATTGGCTAGGTTTTTTGCGAAATTTTCATCTTGGTCGGGTGCGTTTTGCGCGTTCTTGAACTTGTCGAAAAGCTCTTTAAGTGCGTTAAGTGTTTCGCAATGCGTGTCCAGCGTTTGTTCGTTAAACTCGCTAAGCTGTGCAATCACGCTTTCATATATGCGGTCAATCGCGTCATACATCAGGTTTTTTCCGTTTGCGCGTAAATAATTCTCGCTTGTTTCAACGATATTTTCCGCCAACGATTTTTTCCCCATGCCCAGCAATGACTTTTTAAGAAGTTTTACCATAAGTGCTTGACGCGAAATTTCCATTGCCGCCAAGCTATCGCGGTGTTCGCGCTTTTGAAGGATATCGCGTTTGCGTAGCGTGTCGATTTCGCGGTTTACGGATGTTTCGTGCAGGTCGGAAAGAAGGCGCAAAGTGTAAAACGGCCCGCGCTCCAAGTCCGAAAAGTCTTGGCAGATTGCATTGTTTTTGTCTGCAAGCATCTCCGTAAAGCTTGCGATTACCGCGTCTGCCGCCGTGTCGTAGTGGTCTTTAAGGCGGTTAAGTTCGCTTTTTATTGCGTCCTCTATAATTTCGGGGCGTTGTTGCAAAACAATATGGTCGTATTGCTTGAAACTGCGCGGCTTTGGCTTGTCCGTTGTAAGCACCCTCTCAAGGGTTGGCAGGTCAATTTTAAATGTCTCCAGCGTAAGTTTGGAGTCCTCGATTGTGGGGCTTTTTTCCGCAAGGGGTTCAAGTTCCGCAAACATCTTGGACGCAAGAAAATTCAACAGATATTCCACGGGCAATGACGCGCTGGACGCACCAATAGTATTGTAAATATAGTTTACAGGTTGTTTTTGGCTGTGCGTCATTAAAAACGCCGCCTTGTTGTTCTCGATATTTGAAAGATACGAACTGATTGTATAGCTTTGCCCGTCCGTAACTTCTTCGCTTGCGATAAAATTTATGATGGTTTCGGCGGCTACGTTCATGCAGTAATTTTTTGCGGCGGGAACAAGTTTACCGTGTTCGTCTTTCGCGCTTACAAGGTGACACAAATCGTATGGCGGCTCGGCAGATTTAATTTCAAGGTCTGCAAAGGTTTGCTCAAACGTGTCGCCGTTGCGCTCTATGTTCATGAGGTAGTCCAGTTCCTTCAGCGCGGCAAAGCCGTTTGCCTTGATATTCAGCGCGGCAGAACCGTCTATCATGCTGTCCGAAAGCGTAACATCCGGCAGAAAAACCATGCCTATGTTTTCCGTTTCAAAGCCTTTTTGCTCTGCAATTTTGCGCACGATATACGGCACGTCAATGAAAACGCCGCTTCCCGTACCACCTGCGCAACCCGCCAAAATAAACACATATAGTAAATCATTCGATTTTCTGTTTACTGTTAGCCTGTTGATTTTTTCCGTCAAAAGGCTGATAACGCGGTTGCTGTTTATTGTAAGCAACAGCCGCCCCGCTTGCCTTATGCCGCCCGCGCCGTGTTTCACCTGTTGCAAGCGCAAATTGCCCGCTATCCAGCTTTGGGTGGAGTCTTTAAAAACCGTTTCGCGGTTTCTGTAAATGGACGTCAAATTTGCGTTGTCCAACAGCAAAAATTCATCCTCCGCAAAGGACATTCCGTTGTAGCTTAAATTTGTCATATTATCATCGGAATCCAGTGCCAGATATTCAATTTGCGAAGGCTTGTCCAACCTGCGCCCGTTTGCGGAAATACCCAGCTTAAAATGCCTGTTCACCGATTTTTTTACACGAATAAGAGCCTCCGCGCCTGTTCCGCCGAGGCCGATAATTAATATAGGTTTGTCGATTGCATCCGTTCTTGTGCCTTGCGTTGAAATTCCGCCGCCGTACTCGCTGTCCAACGCTTGCAGTTCGGCCTTTATTTCGGATGATAATTTCATTGCGTAACAACCTCTTTCGATGTATCTTGAAAGATTAGAACCCGCAGGGGACTCCGTCCCCCGCGCCCCCTGCAAGGGGACAAGTCCCCTTGACCCCTTCTTTGAAAACCGCGTATGCGGTTTTCAGGTAAAGTTTTTTGTCGAACTTTTTTTAGTCGTCAAAAGCGCGGTAGGTTATTTCCAGCTTGGGCGATTCGCCCGGAATGGAGAAAACGAGTTGCTGTCCGTCTTCCCATACGATTTTTTTCTTGAAAATGGAGTTGCCGTCACCGTCTGTGATTAGGCAGTTTGTGCCTTTTTTCAAAACGTAAATTGTGGGCTGTGCGCCTTGCGTACCCGGCGAAAGCTGGATATCCCAAATGGGAATGCCCGATTGCACAAGTTTGTCTGCCTTTGCGCCGCCAAGGCTGTTATTTAGAAATTCCATGAGGGACATTTGCCCTGCGAAGGTGCTGATATCGGGGGCTTCAAGGGAGGTGTATTTGCCGTCGCCCAAGAGTGCGCGAAGCTCTAAGCGGCCTGTGTATACGCGTTGGCGTATTCTGCGGATGCTTGCGGCGCGTAAAATAATTGCGGCAATCAACAGCGCGATGGCTATGCCAATTAAAATGAAAATGGTTGCGTTGTTTGTTTCTATATCTTGCGGTTCGGGGTTGGCGGGTGTTTCGGGGGTGTATTCCGCAGGGGTTTCGGGTCTTTCTTGTGCGGGCGTTTCCGGCGTTTCTTCGATTTCTTCCGCTTCCGCTAATTCCGCAAGAACTACGGGGTCGTATGTTATCGGGAAAAACGCGGTTGTTTGCTGAAAATGCGGGTGCGTTACGGTTACGTTTACCCGTACATCTTGCGGCGGGTCAAGGGCGAAATCCAGCGTAAAAGCCGAACCCGCCGTTACCATTGGGAATGTGGCAACGCGATTTTGTTGCATATCGTAAACGGAAAGCTCTACCGTGGACTCATCAAAAAGAGGCTGAAAATGTGATGACGGCAACGTAGAAATAAAACCCGCTTGCACCGCTATGGGCAAGTACGGGTCAAAGAAAAGCGCGCCTGATTCGGCGTTGGGTTGGGTTACGGAAAGAGAAACATTCACGTTGTAATTATATATCAAATTGATGGTGATTCTGTCCTCTGGCAAGCCGCGAACTTGAAGAAGCCAATCGCCAACCATGGGCGAAAGCACCTTTATCATGGAATAGCGGTTGGCGTATGTTAGGGCGTATGGCTCGTCCCCGAGCGGCACCTCACGCCCTGATGGGTCGAAAAGGCGTATGCTTGGAATTTGGCGAGAAGAAAGCATAATGATATTTGCTTCCGCCACAAAAAGGCTTGGGATGGGGATAAGTACTTCTGAATAGGTTTCCCCGTCTGCTATTATTGTGGCAATTTCTGTGATGGAAGAGCGTATGTGCGATGCAAAGATTTCGTTGAAAATCTGGGGCAGAACATCTGCCTCGTTTGCAATGTATGATTTGGCGTTTGTGCGCTCTGCGATTTCATGTAAAAATTCTTCGTTTAGGCCGTCGTCGTGGTTTAATCCGATTGTGTAGATGGCGGCGAAATCGCCCACTGCGTCTACCGCCCACCATGCGTCTGCATAGGATGCTTCGATTGTGCGGTTATTTGTCCAGTTGTCGGGAAGGTCTATTCTGCCGTCTGTGAAAAGCAAAATCATGGGGCTGTTTTCGGGGCGGGGGTCGTCCAAAAGCATTTCGGCGGCGGCTCGCATTGCAAGCCCAATATCCGTCCAGCCATGGTACACAAAACCCGAAATGGTTTGCCTAATTCTGTCCCGTGTTGACGGGTCGCTTATGGGCGTAAGCGGCATAACGGAATGTAAACTGCCCGAAAAGCCCACAATTCCGATACGAGAATTGCGCGTTTCCATCATATCCATAAACAGCGACGCGGCTTCCAGCGTAATGCGCTCAGGGTCTGCCGTGCGCATAGAGCCGCTTGTGTCGATTATCAAAATAGCGTCAATACCGTCCGTATGAGTTGTTGCAAAAACTTGCGCGGGCGCATATGCAAAAAGAATCGCAAGTAAGACAGAAAATGTAATATATATCAGTCGCATACCGTTTCGCGAACGACGGTTAGCCATCATTTAACATCTATCCTTCCAAAAAACTTCCTTAAACTACGGTATTGTAATATGCACGGCATTTTTTGTCTAGTCCCATATTTCCAATATTCTGTCATAAATTCTACGCCCTGTCCATATAATGTAACACGATGAAGGAGGGGTTTTTTATGACACAAGCACCAATGCGTATGCCGGGGGAAGAACGCAAGCGTTCTGTATCGCGGCACGGGCTTACCATCGACAAGCGCGAAAGCATTACCGTTACAGGCGTAACAGACGTGATTTCTTTTGACGAAGAAAGCGTGATTGGCGAAACGGAAATGGGCGTAATTATCATACGCGGGGTTAATTTGCACGTTAAAAAAATTAACTTGGAAAGCGGCGAGCTTTCCGTAACGGGCGAGATAGACGGCGTCTCTTACGAGAACCCGGGCGCGGCAGGCAAAAGCAAATCTTTTATGGGGCGGCTGTTTAAATGACGACAGGGGAAACCGCCGCCATCCTCAGCATGAGCGGGCAGGCGTTGCTGTTTTTTTTCACCGTGCTTATGGGCGCGGGTATTGGTCTTTTTTTCGATGTTTTCAGAATCCTTCGCAAAACCGTTCCTGTTCTTGCAAAAAGTTCAATTGCGGTTCAACTGGAGGATTTATTTTTTTGGCTTGTGGTCACGGGCGGTATGTTTTATTTCATGTTGCATTATAATTTTGGCGAAATTCGCCTGTTTGCCATACTGGGTGCCGCTTGCGGGCTAGCCCTTTATTTTGCAATTTTGTCGCGGCTTGTAATCACCGTTTGCGTTTCCGTAATCAATTACTTGAAAAAAGTTGTTGCCGCCGCTTTCCGCATAATTTTTGCACCACTTCGTTTGTTGATAAACGCTGTTTCTCCGCCAGCCAAAAAGTTACACGGGAAAGTACGTTCGGGATTGTGCCGCCTTTTGCGTTATGGCAAAATAAGGCTGAAAAAAACTTCGAGAAACTGGTTTATTCTGCGCAAGAAGGTGTGATACTAAGATGAATCCCGAAAAACGGAAAAAGGAAAACCCAATCGTTATAACCCTCTATATAATTTTTTGGTCTGCCATTCTTGTAATGTTTGGCGGTCTTTTTGTAAGCCACATGGACGAATACAACGCTCTACAGGCAGAACGCACCCGCGTTTATTCCGCCATTGCCGAAGCACAGGCAACCGCAGAACAACTTGAAATTCAACTAACCTTTTTCGACAGCGACGCCTACATGGAATACCTTGCCCGTCGCCGCGGCATGGTGCGCCCAAACGAAATAATTTTCAGAAATATTGTGGATTAGTAATAAGACCTTGGGGGCGTTGCCCCCAATACCCCCACAAGGGACAAGTCCCTTGACCCTATCTTTGAAAACCGCATACGCGGTTTTCAGGTTAAAGTTTTTTGTCGAACTTTTTTTCAAAAAAGTTCGTAGGGGTTCGGGGACAAAGTCCCCGAGAACTCGAGAACTTAAACTAGGAGGCACTCATGCTAAAAGATTTTTTGACGGAGAGCAAAAAAAAATTCAGCGACCATACGGAATTGAGGGCGCAGGTTAATACAAATAAGCGGGTAGTGATGCTGGCGGGCAATATGGTTGGCAACACGCAGACGGAAAAGGGCGGCGTGTGCGCAAGGGTGTACAGGGGCGGCACTTACGGTTTTGCTTCGGGGGCGGAGTACACGCGAGAAAGTGTCGGCGACGTGCTGAAAGCGGCAACGGAAAACGCGGCTTTCATGGATAAAAATATCGGCAGGGGCGAGCCGCCGCTGCCCGACATTGAAAACCCGCCTGCGAAGGTTGAATTGAAGAAACCCATTTTCGAGGATATTCCGCAAAATATTTTGATTGACTATGCGCGTGTTTTGGACGAGCTTGTGGTAAAGAAGTTCAAAAATATTTCCAGCCGCACAATTGTTGCAGACGCGCTTTGTATGGAGAAGCTACTGGCGGTTTCCAACGGCGCGGATTCGCATTTTTTTCAGCCGCGTTCCATGGTGTATGTTTGGCTTACGGCGGATACTTCGGACGGAGTTCCTGTGGAACTTTTCAAGGGATTCAGCCATGTTGGGCGGTTTGACGAATATTTTAAAGAGCCGCATATGTTGGAGCAAGAACTTGAAGAATTATATAAGAGTCTGATGGAAAAACGTGAGGGTGTTTACGCAAATGCGGGCATTCGCAAATGTGTGCTTCACCCAGATTTGGCGGGTATGCTTTCCCACGAAGCGGTGGGGCATACTGTTGAAGCAGATATGGTTTTGGGCGGTTCGGTTGCGGCGCACAACTTGAATAAGCAAGTTGCAAGCGAACTAATTTCCATGACAGACTTTGCGCACACTGCCTTTGGCAAACCCGTGCCGCTTCCCATTTATGTGGACGATGAAGGCACTCCCGCCGAGGACGCAATTCTTATCGAAAACGGAATTTTAAAAGGATATATGCACAGCCGCGAAAGTGCGCGGCATTTTGGCGTTAAGCCGCAGGGGAACGCCCGCGCATTTGAATACTCGGACGAGCCGTTAATTCGTATGCGCAACACGGTAATTCATCCGGGCAAAGACAAGCTTTCAGACCTTATCGCAAGCGTAGACGACGGCTACTACCTTGTTAAAACAGGCAACGGGCAAGCCGATTCTACAGGCGAATTTATGTTCTCCGTTGACCTTGGTTACGAAATCAAAAACGGAAAACTGGGACGCGCTATCCGCGAAACAACCATAAGCGGCGTGGCTTTCGAGATGCTTAAAACCGTAGACATGGTTTCCGACGATATGTCTTGGGAAATCTCGGGCTTCTGCGGAAAAAAACAGCCCATGACAACAGGCATGGGCGGCCCCGCACTCCGCTGCGAGATGAACGTCGGCGGGCGGTAATGCAGAGCATTGCGGTTTGTGATTTTTGTAAAGCGGAGACCCACGGAAGCGTCTTGCGCGCTTGGTATGGAGGGGTTCTTTTAGCCGGCAAAGAAAACGCCTTTAAAAGAACCCCTCCACACCAAGCTACGGTTCGCGTGTGTAGCCCGCGTTTGTTCCCGCAATACTCTGCATTCCCGCCCGTCCTGCGCGGATTTTAGAGATAGGGGTCAAGGGGACTTGTCCCCTTGTGGGGGTTCGGGGGCAAAGCCCCCGAGAACTTGTTTTTAGAAGGAGACATGAGAATGAAAGACATAGCAAATTACGCACTGGAAGCGTTAAAAAAAGCGGGTGCGGACAAAGCATCTTGTCGGGTGGAAAAAGCGCGGAAAGATGAGTTTAATATTGAAGCGAATGAATTTACGTTGTTGGGAACTACATTTGATAATGGGTTGGCAATGAAGGCTTTGGTTGGCGGGCGCAAAGGCGTTGTGTCTATTAACAAGCTGGACAAGGGCAGTGTGGACGAAGCGGCACGTAATTGCGTAGAGCTTGCGAAAGCGGCAGAGCCCGACGAAGCGGAAGATATCGCGCCGCTGGTGGAAAACAAGGACTTTGTAATGGAAGAAATGACGAATGATATTGACGGTCTGTTTAAGCGTAGCAAGGAGTATCTGGAGCAGGTACGGGACGAGCTTCCGAAAATTATAATTGAAGGATTTTCGTCCGCCCTGAAATCTTCGGAGGAAGCGTATGTAAATACCAATGGCGTGTGTTTTGGCGCGAAGTGGGAAAGTTACAGTTTTAACAGTATGTTTGTGGGCAAGGAGGGCGAAAGCAGTTCGTCATTTAACTATGACGGGGCGAATTTTTTGAAGCCTACTACGCCGTTTATGCAGTCGGGAATGCACCGCACATTGCTGGAAGAAGCGGAGCGTTCTACCAATCCGCGCCCTGTAGATGAAAAATTTACGGGCAAAATTATCGTGACGCCCGCCTGTGCGGATTTGCTTTGGGATACGATTTTAAGCAATTTTATTTCCGACCGCCCGCTTATCGAGGGCACAAGCCGCTGGAAAGACGCGCTGGACACAAAGGTTGCGTCTGAAAAATTGACCTTCCGCGCCGCGCCGCTTATCAAAGAAATTTTGACGGGTCCGCGATATACTAACGACGGTTTTGTAACGCGAGATGTAGATTTTATTAAGGACGGCGTTTTAAAGTCGTTCGCGCTTTCGTTGTACGGAGCTAATAAAACGGGCAAGCCGCTTAACCCGACATCTTCCTATAATATGGAAGTGCTTGCGGGCGATGTTCCGCTGGATGAGATTATAAAATCCGTTGACAACGGTATTTTGCTTAACAGATTTTCAGGCGGTTCGCCCGGTGCGTCCGGCGATATTTCGGGCGTGGCAAAAAACAGTTTTCTGATTAAAAATGGAAAAATCTCCGACGCATTGCAAGAAACCATGATTTCATTTAATATATTAGATGCCTTGAAAAACATTACCGCAATTTCGCAGGAACGTGTGGCAAACGGCAGTACGCTTTTGCCGTGGTGTTGCGTGGACGGAATTACGGTTTCGGGTAAATAACAAACTTCTTGGACAGTCGAGTTATGCAAGAAGTCTGATTTAGGGGATGAAGTTTTATGAGTCATTTTAGAAGAGCAGTTGCGCTTGCGGTCGCGCTTGTTTTTGCTGTCGGTGTGATGACGTTTGCCGCGCCGGTCTATCAAGGAATCCACGTTTCCGTAGATGGCGAGTGGGTTCATTTTCAAGACCAGTTCCCCGTTATTGTTGACGACCGCACTTTGGTACCTGTCCGCGGTGTGTTTGAAGCCTTGGGCTTTGAAGTTTTCTGGGACAGTGTGTCGCGGGCGGTTATTATGTCGCGGGCAGACTATACGCTGATACTTCGGCTAAACCAATATGTATTTACCACAAACGGGGTGGAATATGAACTTGATGTTCCGCCGCAAATTATCAACGACAGGACCCTTGTGCCAATTCGTTTTCCGCTGGAAAGCATCGGCGTTTTTGTGGATTGGTGCGACTATGAACGCGCAGTTATTGTAGAGTCATATGTGTACCAACAGGCAACGCCGGGCGGCGCAACGCCTTCCCCCGGCACTACACCAACGCCGGGCGCAACCCCTACGCCTTCACCGGGCGCGACGCCTACACCTTCGCCATCACCAAGTCCTTCGCCAACCCCCACGCCGCGTCCGTCACCTTCTCCGTCGCCCAGCCCGTCTCCGTCACCTTCTCCGCGCCCAAGCGATAGATATCCTTCTTCCATCACCCTGCAAAACAGGCGTCTTAACGAGACACAACGCCAGCAATGGATTAACGATTACTACAATCAGGGCGGGGCTTCCACATTTGAAAACGATGTTATCCGCCGCATAAATCAAGAACGCACCAATGCGGGGCTTAATATCGTAACCGAATGTTCCGCGCTAATGCACGCGGCAAGATTTTACACGCAAATTTTAAACGACCTTCGCACGGGTCTTGGGCATAACCGCGGCCCTTACGCAACAGGCACAGGCAATCACGGCGCGTCCCGCAATGTTGCAGAAGCTTTCGGCGGAACAATCCGCTTTAACGCAGGCGCAGGCGCGGCAGGTCACACTACCTCCCAAGCCGTTGTAAACGGCTGGATGGGTTCGGCAGGGCATAGGGATTTCATTCTGCGCTCCGAACATTTATTCATCGGCGTCGGCAGGTTTGGCAGGTACACCTATATGTTCCTCAGCAACCAAAGCGACGTAACAACCTCACCCGTTCCGTCACCCCCACCCAACGGCGGCGGCGGTAATCAACCCGCACCGCAACCCTCTCCCGACCCGGGCGACAATGGCAATGGTGACAACGGCAACGGAGATAACGGCGACAATGGCAATGGTGACAACGGCAACGGAAATAACGGCGACAATGGCAATGGTGACAACGGCAACGGAGATAATGGCAACGGCGGTAACGGAAATGGTGATAATGGCGACGACAACGGCGGAAACGGCGGTGACAATGGCAACGGCAACGGTGGCGATAACGGAAACGGAAACGGCGGCGATTACGGCCAAGGCGACGACGACAGCGACGACGATGTTGAAGGTGCTTTTGCCGAGGAGGATAATGATGCCTAGCCTTACCGCAACACAAACTTGACGGCTTTTAATAACAACCGAAACGGTAGCGACTCAAAACGGGTCGCTACTTTTTTTAGTTCTTTGCGGATGGGGATGTGTTGGGGGCAATTTTTTTCGCACTTGCCGCAGTTGTTGCAAAGGTGTACGGATATTGGGTTGCGGGACATTATTCCCATACCTGTGTAGTACATGAGAAGGCCTGTGAAATAGCTTTGGGCGAAGCTTGCGTTGTAGGCGGAAAGCCGTGCGGGTATGTCGATTTGCTTTGGGCAGGGCAGGCAGTAATTACAGCCCGTGCATTTTACTTTGAAGGACTTTTGGAAGATGCTTATTACTTGGGCGTAAACGGAGAGGTCGGCGGGTTGCAATGGGGTGAAGTTTGAAAAAGCGTGTATGTTTTCCCGCGCCTGTTTTTCGCTTGTCATGCCGCTTAGGGTAACGGTTACTTCTTCGTGATTCCAAACCCATCGAAATGCGTGTTCTGCGGGCGACTTTTTCGGGTCGGCGGCGCGGAAGGCTTCTTCGGCTTTTTTCGGCAAGCCTGTTGCAAGGCGTCCGCCCAACAGCGGTTCCATTACCAAAACAGAAAGGCCTTTTTCTGAAGCAAGTTGCAGTCCCTTTTTCCCTGCCTGATAATTTTCGTCGTAGTAATTGTATTGCAGCATACAAAATTCCCACGCATACGAATCCAGCACACGCGGGAAGTCTTCGCCGCTTCCGTGGTACGAAAACCCGACGTGCCGAATTTGCCCGCTCGCTTTTTTGCCCGCAAGCCATTCAAAAATGCCCAGTTCCCGCGTCATTTCCCATTGCGTAAAATTGCTTATGTTGTGAATCAGATAATAGTCGATATAATCTGTTTTAAGGCGGCGCAGTTGCTCGTTGAAATATTTATCAAAATCCGCATAACTTTTTGTCATAGAAATCGGCATTTTTGTTGCAATAAAAACCTTTTGGCGCAAGCCGTGCTTGTTCAAAATCGCGCCCAGCGTTTTCTCGCTGTTCGGGTAAATATACGCCGTGTCGAAAAAATTTACGCCGCTCTCAATTGCCGCCAAAACCATTCGTTCCGCTTCGCCGCCCATTTGCGGAAACCGCATACAGCCAAACCCCAGCGCAGACAATTTGTTGCCCGATGCTTTGCACGTGCGATAAATCATTTTAACAACTCCTTTTTTAAGTTCTCGGGGCTCTGCCCCGAACCCCGGAAACTTTTAAAAAAGTTTCATCAAAACTTTAATTTAAAACCGCGCATTCGCGCGGTTTTGGGAATACGATATAGTTTATCGCTAGTCCATGTTAAAGTTTTTTGTCGAACTTTTTTTCAAAAAAGTTCGTGGGGTGCGGGGTGAAACCCCGCCTAATGTCGAAAAGTTAGAATATATGCAGGCGGAACATTACGAAACTCCCGCTTTACGGCAAGGTTGGAAAAGTAGCGGGCGAAGATTTTTTTCTTGAACAGGGTGTATTGGAATGTGGTGAAACTGCCTTGGGGCGAAAGGAATTTTCTTGTTTCCGTCAAGATATTTTCGGAGATTTGGGGCGGCAGACTTGCGAATGGCAAACCCGACAAAATGCGGCAAGCGTGGGTGAAGCCGTGGGCTTGCAGGTGCGCACCGATATTTTCCGCAGAGTCCTCAATTATGTGAAGGTTGGGAATGCCGCTGTATTTTTCGCGCAGGATATTGCAGAAGTCCTCATTGCGTTCGATAAGAAGCAAAACGGTGTTTTCATTGCGGTTGCGCAGGAGTTCTTCCGTAAAGACGCCTGTACCCGGCCCGTATTCCACCACACATTTTGCCGTTGCAAAATTGATATCGGCTACCATTTTCCGCGCCAAAAACCGCGAACTGGGCAGAATCGCGCCCGTGGTTCGCGGTTTGATAATGTATTGCAATATGAACTTTAAGTTTGCCACTGCCTTCATGTTTTTGCTCCCAACATCAAATTGTAATGGGAATATTAGACCTCTTCCGAAGCCTAGCAATGCCGAATTTGCGAGGCAATTTTTCGCAAGACAAGGAGGTAGCGACAACGCGAACGTGGAGCGTTCGCTAGGAGCAACCGACGCAGGATTGCGGAAAATTGACCGCAAAGACGGCGTTGATAGGTTTCGGAAGAGGTCTATTATACAGTGGCGGCAATTTGCGCGCAAGCGCGTAAGCCAAAAACACGATACTAGACCGTTGCGTCAAAACCGCCGCTCGGTCGCACAGCGTAACGGATATTTGTTGGCGCGTTAGACTGCGGAGATTGCGCTTGTTCCAGCATCCCGCCAAGAATGTCCATTGCAAGCGAGCCTTCTTCTTGTTCCGCCATAAGCTGTCGGATGGCATCAATCCGCCGACCGTTAAGGGTTTCCATTGCCGCGGTTGGTGTACCGATACTAATACCGGAACGCGCCGCATTGCCGATACTTTGCGCATTTAAACGCATGGCATTTATTTGATTTATGTGTGAGTTCATTAGCCTGCCGCTTGGGTCGCTTCGGGCGTTTACTTCAAGGCTTAATTTTCGCCTAAGCAACACCTCTTGCGTAAGCCCGTTTGTATTGCGCACGGTTTCGCCGCGCCACGTTGCATACTGCGGCACATAGCTGGGATTGTTCGCATTGTTGATATCCATGTCCGTTCCTCCGTTTAAGAGCTGTCCGCACTACACAGACGTGCTGAATATACTGCCATTCATCATGTTTCGCGTATCGGATAATAGGTTTTGTAACGCATTAATCCAATGAGTGCGGTGTAACTCGTCGGGTTCATTTTGCGCATTGGCAAGGAGTTCTTGCAAAATGTTTTCTGTGTTTGCAAGATGAGACGCGGGAGGCGGCCCCATGCGGAATGTACCTTCGGCGCGACTGCCCGTACCATTTGCGCGTTGGTACATAAAATTTTGCATTACCGTGTTGCTGTCTACCCGCGAACCCATTTCGCGGTGCAATCTGCGAGCCGCAATTTCTTCCTCGGAAAATCCTGCCTCTCGCATAGAGCGTAAAATATCCTCTGCGTATCCTTCAAACCCCGCCCAACGCTCGCCACGAGACGGTTCGGCCATTCTTGGCGGCGGTGTGCTTACCGTAAATCCTGTGTTTACCTTCACAAAAATCCCTCCTTTACTAATATAACGATTGAGCCATCCATAAAATAACAAACTTATCGGACAGGTTCGACGGACAGTGCCATATCTACAAGAAGGTCGGGTTCTGCATTGCCCAGTATCTGAAACTCAAAGCCCCTGTGTTCCCAAAAAACAGAGACGGGAAGCCCGCCCAACCGTGCTGTCGCTTCTTGGGTCTGCGCCACGACTACATGATAGGTTACGCCGTTGTGTTCCATTATGGTGTGGTCGATGTCGTCTGTGGGTATTCCGCGTCCGCCGCCTGTAGTGCCGTCCTCAAACCACCACATCCAATGCGCGGAAAACATGATAAACAGATTTTCGCCTGCAAAATTTATCTGCGTAAACGCGCCCGTGTGCGCGTCATAATACTGTTCGGAAAACTGCACATGAAAATCACTTGGTACATATTCGGGCGTCCAAAAATAATGCCTTAAACTGCTGTCGCTGTCTTGTCCGTGAAAGGTCAAAACAGACAGATTCTGCCACCAATTTATTAATCGCCCCAAGGTTGCCGCCCGCACATCGCCGTTGAACATAAGCGCGCTAACGGCAATGCATATCATGATAATGATAGCCTTTGCACCGATTTTTTTCTGCATCTTTTCTCTTGCCCGTTTTAACTGCACCGCAACCGCCGATTTCTTAATACCAAGAATTTCCGCGATTTCATCATTGCTGAACCCCTCAAGGTAACGCATTTCAAAAACCACTTGATACAGCGGCGGCAGTTCTTTTATCAGTTTTAATAAATTGCCGTAGCCCTCTTTGTCTTCGTAGGCTTTTTCCACATCCGAGACGGCAATGGATTCCCATTCTTTTTCGCTTAAATCGTCCGTTGAAATCGCGCTGCTTGCCTTGCTGCGCATTGTGTCAATCGCCCTGTTCTTAACCATTACAACAATATATGCATCGCGCTTTGGGACAGGTAGCGCGAAATACCTATCCCTATGCTCCATGATTTTTACAAACGCATTGTGAACAACATCCTCCGCAAGCCCAATGTCTCGCGTGATGTTTGTCGCAATAAATGTACACATGGCTTTTAATCGCCCGTAAGACTCCTCAAAAGTAAACGACTCATCGGCAGTGAGTTTTCCCGCTTGGTTAAGTACCACAGTTTGTCCCCCCTGTTATCGGTAGACTTCTCGCCTGTGTCCCACTTTCATGACCCAGATAGTAAAAACATTATCTTGAATATCCGCGATTAAACGATAATCACCGATTTGATACCGCCAAAAGCCCACTAAACGACCTTTTAATGGCTTCCCATATTCTCTTGGGTTGGCTGTTCCCTCTAAATATTCGGCGATATAGTTATCTATCTGCCGCTTAGCAAAAGCGTCTAATTTGCGGTATTGTCTTGCCGCCGCACCTGCAAACTGAACAGAATACGTCATTAATTCAGCTCCTTACGCAGTTCAGCCCAACTAATACTTGGTTCGTTGCTGTTTAATGCCGCTCTAACGTCTTTTTCATCTTCGATACTTTCAATTTCTTCACGTATTAAATCCATGATAAATCCGGTTATGGTCTTGCCCTGCCCCTTCGCATATTCCTGTATCTGCTCATGCTCATGCTCATACAGTTTAAAAACAAGTTGTTTGTCTTTGACCATGATAAAACCCCTTTCGGAAAGATGTATGCATTATATGTTCGCATATATATTTTGTAAAGTTGCATTGGCGATATTATCACCCCTCGCAAAAAAAAGAGAGCCGTTTGTAGGCTCTCCATCAGCTTTACGCATGAAGTTCGTTCAAAATCTCCTGCGCCTCGCCAAGTTTTACAAACAGCTCTGCCACTTTTTGCTCGTGCGGGGGAAGGTGGTCGCGCATTGCGATGATTATGTCCCATGGTTGCATTTGCGCTAAATCCCCCGACAAATTCAATTCACTTTCAAAATCCGTAAGCATTTGCGCTACAAGTTCCTGTTTCATTTTCCCGTCCTCTTTCACGTTTGCATTATTGTATATGGTATTCCGCAACGATTGTGAAGGTGAAAAAGACCTTGGGGCTCTGCCCCAAACCCCGCAAACTTTTTGAAAAAAGTTTGAACAAAAACTTTAAATTTGGACTAGCGGTAAACGGCTACACAAAACAAAAATCGCGCGAATGCGCGATTTTTAGTCAAAGTTTGGGTCAAGCCTTTTCAAAGGCTTGTGGGGTTTGGGGCAACGCCCCAAGGTCTTGCCTTATCTCCGTTTGTTCCTCTTATTTCTGCGGTTTATGCCCGCTATGCGTTCGTTGGAAAGTTTCTGCCAAGATTTGAATTTTTCTTCAAAGTTGGCGGCCTGTGCGGCAGATATTACGGGTGGTGGGTCGTTGCGGTAGAAGAAGCCTTCTTCGTCTTCGCCTTCTTCGTCGTCGCCGTAATGCTCGAAGCGTTGGGGTACGTCTTTCATGGAGAGCGAAATTTTGCCCGTGGCGGCGTCATTGCTTACTACGCGAACGTCAACCTCATCGCCTATGTTAAGTACGTCTGCAACGCTTTGGATAAAGCCGTTTGCAATTTGTGATATGTGAACAAGACCGGGCGCACTGTTGGGCAAAGAAACAATTGCACCAAAGGGCTTTATCTTTAGAACTTTGCCTGTGTAAATATGACCGGGTAACGCGCCGCTACCTTGTTCGCTTTTTTCAGTATTATCAAGCATTCGCTCACCTCTGGATTCCATCATAACATATCTATGCCGCAGTTGTCCAGAATTTGCGCCCATAATGTATCGCGGCTTTGTTTCGTTTCGCTTGAAAACGGAATTGGCGGCTCGGGCAGGGCGAGTTTGCGGCGAATTACCGCAAGGTGTTTTTGCAATTGCGAACGATTGATTTTATCGCTTTTTGTTGCAATTGCCGTAAACGGCAGGTTGTAATGCTTGAACCATTCGTATAGCATAATGTCGTTTTGCCCCGGCTCGTGACGGATATCCATAAGCAAAAAAATCCGCTTTAACTGCGGACGATTTTTTAGATAGCCCTCTACCATCGCGCCCCATTTTTCGGACTCGCTTTTGCTTATGCGGGCGTATCCGTAGCCGGGGAGGTCTACGAAATACAATTTTTGTTCTACATGAAAAAAATTGATTGTGCGAGTTTTTCCCGGCTGGCGCGAAGTACGCGCAAGCCGCTTGCGCCCAAGCATCGCATTAATCAGCGACGACTTGCCCACATTAGACTTGCCTACAAAAGCAATTTCGGGCAGGTCGTCCGTGGGGAAGCCTGACGGGTTTACGGCGGTTATTGCGATATCTGTGTTGTTGATAATCATTGGAACACCTCATTGTCCAGCGTTTGTTGTGCGGAATTTATTGCGTTTTGAAAAACGGTGTGGGCGGGTTTGGGTGCCCAGTAGAATTCCGTGCGGATATCTGTGCCGCTTTCGGATAGCCATGTGTCGTCCAGAAGGGCGCGGGCGGCACGGATTAGAAATTCCAGTTCGCTTGCCTGTGGCGGGGCGTTATCTGCGAACAGGATTTGATAGTCTGCGGCTGTGTCGGTGGGGTTTACCGTGAAATTTTCGTTCGGCTCTATTGTGATGTTTGTTGCGATTGTTTCGGATAAAACGTCTCCCGTTTCGCAAATGCGGAACTGATGATATGTCATTGTTCCGCTGTCGGTTGGGGATATTTGTATGCGGTAATTATTTTCGTGTGGGAAGATGAGAATTGTTGCGGTGTCCTGTGTCATTATTGTTAGTGGGGTGCTGTATTGCGCGGCGGTAAGATATGTTTTTTCGTGATTTTCTGTGCGGCCTATTAACGCGCCGTCTGCGTTATACACGGAGACATTCACGGGGCAACTTATGATAATGGTTTGATTCATTAACGCGCCAAGGGGTGTGCGAATGAAATCGGTATTTCCCCAGTAGCCTTGCCAGCGCGGATTGAAAACCGTTGCGTTAAACTCTGCCAAGTGGCGGCGGATATTATTTTCCGCCATGCGAAGGTCGGAGTCGTACAGCGCGGACGGCAGAATTTCTACGATTTTCTGCCCCGCGCTTAGGGTTGTGCTTATTGCCATTTGTCGGGACACATTTGGCGAGCGGGTGACTATTCCCAGCACGTCCAAAATAACGCCCATTGCCAAATTCGGCGCGGCGCGAGAGATTCTGTCGGCAAGATATTTTGCGTCTACGCGGTAGTATTCGGAATACACGCGGAAAAGATATGTCGCCCGCTCTATGTCTTTCGCCGTGTTGTAATTTGCGATAAATCCGTTTTGCAACACGCTTGTCGGATGTTCGGGCGCAAGGGAATTTCGCACACCTGTTGCGTTACTGCGAAAAGTCTCGTGCGCCTCTTTGCGAAGGGCGCGAAGAAACTGCCACGTATCCAGATACAACACGCCGTCGAAAACGCCCGTGTCGTTTATCACACGCTTGCCCGCGAACCCCGCCATACTCGGCACGTCGCCTTTTAGCCCGTAAACCGTGATAATTGCAAGGTCGGCGGCGGCGCGGGAAATTGCTAGGTTGCCTTGGTTAAGATAGTAAATTTGCAGTTGATTTTGATACTCCATTTCCCAACCCGCCACAAGCCCCAGCATTCGTTGCATATCGCCAAAATGTTGCTCTGCGGGGCGAGCGTTAATGTCGAAGTGCAGGAAACCCGCACGTTGCAGTGTGTCGCGGTTGGTTACGAGATTTCCGTCGGAGCAAATCAAATAGTACACAGGCGCGGAAGGCGTTACCACAAAGCCATCTCCACTGCGCGAAACCCGCCCCGCCACACGGTAAACGCCGTAAGTACGCCAACGAATTTCAGGCGAATAAAGCCGCGTTCCCTGCGCACGAATAAACGGCGCAACACCCGTTGTGTCAATCGGGGGTGGTTCGGGGGGAGGGGGTGTGCGGGTGAATAAATTGAAATGGTGAGTTTCCCACGGAAACGCTGCCGGCGGCGGCCCGATATGAAACCACACATAACCGTCCCCGCAAAACATCATCACAAGACCTTGCATGGAAGAAATCCCTATCATGTTACGGGTCTCATACATTTGTATTGGGGTATAAAATGGAACGTCAATGTTATTCCATTGCCTGTTCCAGTGATTATTTTGATGGTCGCCCCAAGTCCAAACAGTGCCGTCTGTCAATAACGCCACAGAAGATTGATGACCTGCTTCAACTGCCCGCACATTGCTTATGGTTACTTCTTGGGGCGGCGCGGGTACGTCTAACGTAATATGACAGTGTAATGTGCCGTTGCCAAGCTGCCCGTGGGCATTGCGCCCCCATGCAAGCACCGTTCCGTCTTGCCGCAGGGCAAGGGAGTGATTATCCACCGCTGATATTGCCGTCACATTGTAAACACCCTGCACCTGTATGGGTGGGGATGGGCCGCCCTGCCGTGATTCGCCAAGTAATATCCGAAGACCCCATCCCCAAACAGTGCCGTCATATCTTAACGCAAGCGTATGTTGCCCACCTGCCGCAATTGCCGTTACGCCGTCAATTCCTTGTACTTGCATTGGCGTGAACGAATGAATCGCAAAACCATACTCAGGGCAAAACAACCCCAGATTTCCGGTTCCGATGTCCCCGCCCCACGCCCAAACCGTGCCGTCGCGCCCCACCGCAAATGAATTGCCGCTTGAGCCTGCCGCAATGGACGCAATATTATTTAGCCCGGGAACTTGCACGGGTTGCCTTGGTCGCGGCCAAGTCAACCCTTCCCCAATCCCCAGTTGCCCACTATTGTTCTCCCCCCACGCCCAAACCGTGCCGTCACTTCTAAGCGCGAGTGAGTAGAACTGCCCCATTGAAATCTGCACAATATTACGAAGCCCCGGTACTTGCACCGGAAGGCCTCTGCGTTCAAGGTCTAAGCCTTGCGTATAGCCCTCTATCCACACCGTGCCGTCTGTCCGCAAAAAAAGTTGGGTACTCGCGCCCGCCTGTATCATCGGCGTGGTGGTAAAGCCGCTTGCGGGTTCAATTTCCGACGCTGTTGTTATCGTTGCCGACACGCTCCCCAAAATCAAAACCGCGCATACTGCCATAAGTACAAGTCTTTTAAGCATAAAAAAAACCTCCTGCAAAGTTTATGTGTTTTAACAGCCTGCGTTCAAGACCCCGCGATTTCATTTATTTCCTGTTGGGGCAAAAAGGTGTATCGGGGCTTGAATGCTTTTGTTCTTGAAATTGTAAAAATATCCTCGTCATTGTCGAATTGATAGTTAAAACCTGTAAGTAAGTCGCGCCCAAGTAAATTACGAAAATCCACTTTTTCATCCATTACAATCTGAAAAACCCAGTTTCTGCCCTCATACCCAAGGACATTTATAAGCGGAAGCTGTACATATCCCGCATTAATTTTTTCCCCTGCGGCAGTGGTGGGCTTGTCTTTGTCCTCGTATACAACGGCGTTTTGTTTTATCCAGTCCATGTCGTAGCCAAAACGAAATAAAACGTGTTTTGATATGGTTGTTGTGTCTGCGCCTGTGTCTATTTTAAATTCAATGGGAAACAATGTTACATTGTGCAATGGTTTAATGTGTACAGGAACATATACCCTGCCGTATTCCCTAAAGCTAAACTTATGCATGGTACACCACATTTCCGATTATCGGGTACGGCTCGGCGGCTACGCCAAAGGTAATTGCAACAACCTTGCCGTCATACTCGCTTATCGGCACTTGGTACAGCTCCTTTTCCGTGTCGGCGGTATAGACTACATATCCCAAATCGTTATCGCCTTGGTCAATTACTTCTGTTATTACCATATCAAAATACTTTGAGCGGTACTTTTCTTGCGCGGCACGTTTTGTCATTATTTCCTTGGTTTCGAGTTTTTCAAGCATACAAATGCCCTCCTTTATTGAATTTACACCAATTTCCCACGGTGATAAATTTTCTTGCCTTTTTGTACGAGAATGAAGCCGTCTTTGAAGTCGGCTTGGGTTATGGGGTGGTCGTGGGCGGTGATTTTTGCGTCGTTGATTTTTACGCCGCCTTGGGTGATTAGGCGGCGGCCTTCGCCACGGGAGGGGATTAGTTTTAGCTTGTCAAGAAGGTCTATTGCGGTGGGGGGGATTTCGGCGCGGGGGATTTCGGTTGTGGGCATATTTTCAAGGTCGCCGCCGCCTGCGAAAAGTGCCTTGGCAGAGGATTGGGATTTTTGTGCTTCTTCTTCGCCATGCACTATTTTTGTGATTTCAAAGGCAAGAATTTCTTTTGCGCGGTTGAGTTCTGCGCCTTGCCATTTTGCCATTTCGTTAATTTCGTCCATGGGCAGGAAGGTTAGGAGTTTTAGGGTTTTTATAACAATGCTGTCTTCCACGTTGCGCCAGTATTGGTAGAAGTCGTAGGGTGAAGTTTTTTCCGCATCCAGCCAGATTGCGTTGCCTGCGGATTTTCCCATTTTGGAGCCGTCACCCGCGGTTAGCAAATTGAACGTGAGGCCGTATGCTTGCGCGCCTTCGGTTTTGCGAATTAGCTCCACGCCCGCAATGATATTGCTCCATTGGTCGCTGCCGCCAAGTTGCAAACGACAACCGTAGCGGCGGTACAGTTCTAAAAAGTCGTATGCTTGCATTAGCATATATGTGAACTCAAATGCCGTTAGCCCGCCCTCTAAACGGGATTTGTAGCACTCCGCCGCAAGCATTTTATTAACGGAAAAATGAACGCCGTAGTCGCGCATAAATTCGACAAGTTTTAGGTCTAACAGCCAGCCGTTTTCTTCCATTATTGCCTTGCCATCGCCGTATTCCACAAAGCGGGCGAACTGCTTTTTGAAACAAGCGATATGGTGCGCAACAATTTCCCGCGTCATTACGCGGCGCATATCGTTGCGGTCGGAGGGGTCGCCTATCATGCCCGTTCCCGTGCCCATTAGCGTGATTAGGCGGTGTCCCGCTTTTTGCAAATGCGCGTGTGCCATCAGCGTAAGCAAATGCCCTGCGGTTAGACTGTCGGCGGTTGGGTCGTACCCCATGTAGAATGTTAGTTTTTCCTTGCCCATAAGCTGGCGAAGTTCGTCCTCGTGTGTGCATTGGGATATGAACCCGCGTTCGTTTAAGATATCGTATGCATTAGTTTGCATTTTGCTCTACCTCCCGCATTGCAAGAATTGTCTCGTTGATAAGTTCGTCCAGTTCCCAGCCCAGTTTTTCTGCGCCAAGTTTTATCACATCGCGGGAACATCCCGCCGCAAATTTTTTGTCCTTGAATTTCTTTTTCACACTGGAAAGCTCCATGTCCAACGTGCTTTTGCTTGGGCGCATCAGTGCCGCCGCGCCTATCAGCCCCGTTAATTCGTCTGTGGCGAAAAGGATTTTTTCCATCATGTGTTTTGGCTCGTATGGCGTTTTTGTCATGCCGTGACCGTGGCTTAATGCCGCCGCAATTATATCCTCGGGTACGCCTTCGTTACGCAAAATTTCTATGCCTTTTACGCAGTGTTCTTCAGGGAACTGCTCGAAATCCGTATCGTGCAGCATTCCCACCACGCGCCAGTATTCTTCCCGCTCGGGGTCGTATTTTTTCGCATAATAGCCCATCACCCCCGATACCGTTTGCCCGTGCTGTATTAAAAACGGCTCTGTGTTGTACTTTTTCAAAATCGTTTCCGCCTGTGTTATTGTCATGGTTTTTTCTCCTTTGATAAGAAAAAAACCGCGGTGTTTGCCCACGGTCTTTCCTTAGTAATAATTTTTGGGAGGAGAAGGATTTGAACCTTCGAAAGCATAGCTAACAGATTTACAGTCTGCCCCCTTTGGCCACTCGGGAATCCTCCCCAACGGCAAAGATAGTAACATAAGAATTTTTCTTGCGCAAGGGGCAAAATTAAAAAAATCGGACACGCAACAATTTTTTTTTGCTTCATACCATTATATTAGAAGAAATTTGCGAAGGAGGAGGTGCCGTATGAGCTGAGTTAGCGCGGGCTGTACAGGAAATCTTGCAGTATAGTGAATGTGGGAAGCATTCAAAACGCATAACCGCCCGCAAAGCGTAAAATTGATTTTCGCTTGTGAAACATCTCCCCTGCACAAATGAATCGGGCAAATTAAATGTACATACGCGCTGTTAGCCCGCGCAAAGGGGCTGTTGCAAAATAATAAAACCGCGGGGTTTCACCCCGCACCCCACAAACTTTTGAAAAAGTTTGACCAAAACTTTATCTTAGAATCGTGCGTTGCACGATTTTGGGGTTTAAATTAAAGTTTTTGATTGAACTTTTTTCAAAAAGTTCATGGGGTTTGGGGCAACGCCCCAAGGTTTTAATGTTTTGCAACAGCCCCTTTTTTTGCATAACACAACTTAGACACAACTCTGTGGTAAAATAAAACCACGGGTGGTGCGGTAAATGCTTAACATCTTAATTGTGGAAGACGAGTACGCGATTGCAAATTTAATAAACACGTATTTAAGCGGTGAAGGGTACCGCTGTTTTTGTGCATTTGACGGAAAGGAAGCGGCAGACCGCATAGAAGAAGAAAACTACGACCTAATCCTTCTGGACATAATGTTGCCGCAGATTGACGGCTACGAATTACTGGAATACATAAAGCCCCTTGGAACGCCTGTTATATTTATAACGGCGCGGGGCGCGGTGAACGACAGAATAAAAGGGCTAAAACTGGGCGCGGATGACTACCTCGTTAAGCCATTCCAGATAGGGGAGCTTTCTGCGCGGGTGGAGGCGGTTCTGCGCCGTTACGGCAAAAGCGAGAAGCAACTGGTTTTCGGTGATGTTCTAATCAACACAGAGTCTCGCCAAGTTACAAAAAACGGTTGCGCAATCGACCTAACCGTAAAAGAATTTGACCTTTTGGTGGAACTGGTGCGCAACAAAAATGTAGCCCTGTACCGCAACCGCCTATACGAAAAAGTTTGGAACGAAGAATTTATTGGCGAAACCCGCACCTTGGATTCCCACATACAACGCCTACGCCGAAAATTGCAATGGGAAGACAATATAAAAACCGTCTTCCGCATCGGCTACAGGCTGGAGGGCTAACATGAAACTTTACGCGAAATTTTTTATGTGTGCCGCGATTGTTATAAGTGCCGCGCTTTTGCTTTCGGGGTACTTGCTTATTACGTCTTCGCATGAGGGGGCGTTGGCGCGGGAGAAAGAACGTGCGGCAAATCAGTTTAGGTATGGCAGATTCACGGTGCAGGCAGATATTTTTTCGCCCGAGCCGTTTAGGTTTGCCGCGCTTCTGGACGAAAGCGGGCAGGTGGTTTTCTCCAATTTTCCGCAAGAAAAAGGATTCTCTTTAATGGAAACCGTTTCGGGGAATAACTACGCAATGCGGTTTGAAAACATCGGCGGCGCGGTGCATATTGTGGTGTGCGGACGGGCGGCGGGGAAGTATCTGTTTACCGCAAGCGACATAAGCGGCGTTATCGCCCACCGTCAACAAATGTTGCAAAATTTTGCAGGGATATATTTTTTCACGCTGGTTCTGGGCATGGTTCTTATGCTGATTTTTTCGGTGATTATCGTGCGGCCCGTTAAAAAAATGAACACGGTTGCCGCAAAAATTGCGCAGGGAAATTACCGCGAACGCTTACAATTTTACGGCAGGGACGAAATAGGCGAACTGGCGCACAGTTTTAATTTGATGGCGGAAGCCATAGAGGGCAAAATAAACGAACTGCAAGACACCGCCCGTCGAAAAGAAGAGTTTGTAGCAAACTTCGCCCACGAGCTAAAAACGCCGCTAACATCCGTGATTGGTTACGCAGATATGATTTACCAAAAAAATCTGCCGCCGCAACAGGTCAAGGACGCGGCAAGTTATATTCTAAACGAGGGATTGCGGCTGGAATCGCTAGCGTTAAAGCTAATGGATTTGACCGTGCTAAAGCGGCAGGAGTTTATCATGGAAGAACTAAACGCACAAGAGCTTTTTGAAAACATATCCCAAAGCCTAAAACCCATGCTTAACAAACACGGCGCAACGCTTAATCTGCACATACAGCCCGCGACCATTCGCGTAGAGTATGATTTATTCAAAACACTTATTTTCAACCTGATTGATAACGCGGTGAAAGCCGACGGCAAAAAAATTGATATCATTGGAACGCGGCACGGCGAAAAATACGCCATAACCGTAGCCGACAACGGACGCGGCATCCCCGCAAGGGAGCTTACAAAAATAACCGAAGCATTTTACACGGTGGACAAGTCCCGTTCCAACGGCGCGGGGATTGGCCTAACCCTTGCGGAAAAAATTGCAGAAATCCACGGCAGTAAATTGCTTTTTGAAAGCACTGTAAAAGTCGGCACGGTTGTCACAATCTCATTGGAGGCTGATTTTGATGAATAAAAAATATGTACTAACCGCCGTGGGAATAATAATCGCGCTTATTATTCCCGTGGGAGGGTGGGCATTTACGCGCCGTTTAATGGACGCGGAACACAACCGATTACTTGCTGGCGTTACGTATTTCTATGCGGAAACGCCCGCACGCGACAGTTCCGCCGCCGCCACACAAGAAAACGAAATCCACATTGCGGTAAACAGCGAACTACTGGAACAGCGCGGAAAATTACAAGACGGCATGGTGATGATACCTTTCCACGCAATCGCCTACGCCTTGGGCGAAACGCCCGCCGCCCAACCGGAGTTCACCACCGTCCGCGAATTAGTAGACTACTTCGGCACGGATATAAGCTGGAATGCCGACACGCAAACCATTTATATCATGTGTGTGGATTAGTGATTAAGTTCTCGGGGCTCTGCCCCGAACCCCGCAAGCCTTTAAAAAGGCTTGACCCAAACTTTAACATGGACTAGCGATAAACAACGTTGCAATCATAAAATCGCGCATTCGCGCGATTTTAAGTTAAAGTTTCCGGGGGGTTCGGGGGCGGTGCCGTTCGCGGTAAACCGCTCACTTCATTGCCCCCGAGAACTTCACCCGTGTTCACATTTCTTTATGGTATTTATCCATCAAAAATGTGAATACAAGAAGGCTTGAAATATTTGCGGCAACCATTGAGCCCCAGATTAGAACATCGGCCTGCCGCGCCATAAAGAATGGCAGTAACGCGGAATAGACAAGAATCATGTAATTAAAGGCCTTGGCTTTTGCCTTGTTTGCGATGGCGATATTGCGCTCGTCTTTTTCTTCAATTTCCAGTTGCTTTATAAGGTCGGGGTTTTTCTTTTTCGTATGGCGGACGCGGGCGTAAACGTAAATGCAGCATAGTAAACTTGCGGCAATGCCCACAAGCACAGCCGGCAGATATATGCCGGGCAGAAAATTTTGTAAGGCTTGTATCATTTTTTCTCCTCCTCACCTTCGCTGTAGATGAAAATTTCTTCGATGCTTTTCCCAAAATGCCTTGCGATTTTGAAAGCCAAAACAATTGACGGGTTATACCGCCCGTTTTCCAGCGAGCCTATTGTTTGCCGCGAGACTTCCAGCACGGCGGCAAGTTCCTCTTGCGTTACGGAGTTTTGTTTTCGTATTTCTTCCAGTCTGTTTTTCACACGCACATCCCCTCATGGAAAGTTTGCTTTGCATTTTTAATATACCACAAGAAAATAAAATGTCAAGCACGCTTTCCATTTATTCCAAAAAAATTTACAACTATGTCACAACTCATACGCAAGTGTGACAAATGCCCGCGCTATAATTTCCCCATCATCAACAGAGAGGAGGTACACGAATGAAAACACTAATTGTAAACGGAAATGTTTTGGAGCAAAACGTTGTTGTGCAGGAAAACATACTAATGTTGCCGTTCCGCGCAGTGGCGGAAGCCTTAGGCGAAACGGTTTGCGCGGCAGATTCGCTTGTTACCGTACGCGAATTTATAGAGCATTTTGCAGTGGATATCCTGTGGGATTTCCACACATTATCGCTGATTATCACAGGCTAGAAAGGTCAAATCTCATGAAAAAATTTGTTCAAGCTGTGGCGTTTATGGTGTTTTTTGCCATTTTCGCCACGCCATATGTAGCCGCCGCAAGTGCGGATATCAACCTAATCATCAACGGCGAACGGGCGGTATTTCCGCAACCGCCCGTTATCGTGGACGGCACAACCCTTGTTCCCGTGCGCGGCGTGTTTGAAACTCTCGGCTACCAAGTGGAATGGTTGCCCGCCGAGCGTTCTGCCCGCATTACAAACAGCCGCAACGAAATTTTAGCAACCGTCGGCAGTAACACGTTTTACACCAACGGAACAGCCCACAATTTAAACATCCCCGCGCAAATTATAAACGGAAGTACAATGTTGCCGTTCCGCGCATTGCTGGAAAGCGTAAACTACGCGGTAGACTGGGACAGCGAAACCCGAACCATAATAATAACCACAGGCGAAACCACCACGCCGCCACAACCCACCACCCGCGATTTAATGCCAAACATGACATCCGCCACAACCACCGCAACCGCAGTGCAAGGCGCGGCGGGCTTGCCAATCGGCGCGGAAATATCCGTTCTGGAAACCGAAACCCACTTATTTGCGGAAATACTAATCCCGCAGTACCGCACACACACCAACATTTTGCCGCTGTATCCCGTTTTCATAGAGTCCATTGTTGCGAACTACGGCGATAAAATCACCTTCGATGTACGCGCCGGCGCAGGAAATCCCTTCTTCGGCTTCAGCACCTTCCGCTTCAACGATATGGCTTGTCAATCCACATGGGGGCAAACCATGGGCCAAAGCATCGAAGCGCGACATATGTACGACAGCTTCACATTCATGCTGGATTACCCCGCCTTCCTTCACCTAAGCACAAGCACCATGCAAATAGTAGATGATACCGCAGACACATGGGTTTTCGGCGGGGACTCCGTAACAACGTATTTGCGGGCGTATGTAGTTATTGAACGGGCAAGATAAAAAATCGCGGGGGCGTTGCCCCCGCACCCCACGAACTTTTTTGAAAAAAAGTTCGACAAAAAACTTTAACTCTGAAAATCGCGTACGCGATTTTCAAGGAAATACGATATCGCTTATCGCTAGTCCATGTTAAAGTTTGGGTCAAGCCTTTTTAAAGGCTTGCGGGGTTCGGGGGAGGTGCCGTTCGCGGTAAACCGCTCACTTCATTGCCCCGAGAACTTAAACTAACAATCCCTGCTACTCTTTCGCTGAGCCATAACAAGGTCGTAGTAGATGCCCTTTTTCTTCAGGAGTTCGGAGTGTGTGCCGACTTCTGCAACGCCTGCCTCTTTGCTTAGGACAACAAGGCGGTCGGCGTTGCGCAGGGTGGAAAGGCGGTGTGCAATTGCGATTGTGGTGCGGCCTTTGGTGATGCGGGAAAGGGAGTCTTGAATGATTGCCTCGGTTTCTACGTCGAGGGAAGATGTTGCTTCGTCCAGAATTAAGATATCCGGGTTTTTGATTATAGCGCGGGCAATTGCAAGCCGTTGGCGTTCGCCGCCGGAAAGGGATTGCCCGCCCTCTCCTATGAGGGTGTTGTAGCCGTCGGGGCTTTGGGTGATAAAATCGTGGGCGTTTGCGGCTTGTGCGGCGGCAATTACTTCTTCAAGGGTTGCGCCGTGTTTGCCGTAGGCGATGTTCTCGAAAAATGTGCCCGCAAAAAGAAAGCTGTCTTGGAAAACCACGCCCATATTTTCGTGCAAATGGGTGGGCGACATTTTGCGGATATTGGTTTCGTTTATGGTAACGCGACCGTTGTTTGGGTCGTACAAGCGCATGGCAAGATTAATCAGCGTGGACTTGCCCACACCGGATTTACCAACCAAACCAATCATTTCGCCCGGCTGAATTTCAAGGTTTATGCCTTTTAAAACGGGTTCGTAAGATTTGTAGCCGAAGTGTACATTTTCGTATGCAACTTTGCCCGCAATGGGTACGTTTTGCGGTTTTGCGTTCTCTTTCATTTCGCTTTCTTCGTCTAAAAGTTCAAAGACTTTTACCATGCTTGTGGTGGTATTTGCCATCCAGCGCGGCACGTTTACAAGCCAACGAAGCGGCTCATAAATTGCCCACAGATACATAGTAAACAGCACCATCACGCCAAGGGAAATACTGCCGTTAAGCACCATCCATCCGCCAACGAACAGTATTAAAAATTCACCCATGCCAATTAAAAAACCCATGGGCGGGAACATCAAGCCCCAAAGGACTTCGTTTTGGGAAGAAATTTCTGCAAGGTCGCGGTTGGCGCGTGAAAATTTTTCTATCTCGCGCTTTTCGTTACCGAAAGATTTTACGGTGCGGATACCCTTGATAATGTCGTGCAAAATGGAATTTACCCGTGAAGATTTCCGCCATTGCCGCTCGAAACGGGCGTGCAAGATTTTCTGGAAAGCCCACAAAATAAGCGCGACCAGCGGCACGGGAATGAGAATAAGAAGCGTAAGCCGCCAATCGGTGAAAAACAGAATCACCGCCGCAATTGTGAACATCAAAATCATTTCCAGCACCCAGCGGGCAAGGTCTGTTAGAAATTCGCCAACGGTGTCTGTGTCGTCCATTATTCGGCGGATTAAATCGCCCGGGGTTCGCTTCGCAAACAGCGTCATGGAGTGGCTTTGCAGTTTTTCGTATACTTCCGCCCGCATATCCGCCATTACGGAAATGGTTGCGCGGTTAAAACGCCTCGCCGCAATAATCGTTACACCTTCGCCGAAAATGCGCGAAAGCAACAACGCGCCCGCAAACACCAAAATCTGGGCCCACGTACCATACGGAATGCCGCCCTGCGGTTCAAGGTGACGGTCAATCAATTGCTGCATGATAATGGGCGGCACAAGAAACGCTGCAAGCGTAAGCGCGTTAAAAATTTGCGACAGTGTTACCGTTTTTGCATAGGGTTTCAGAAACCCCAGTGCGCGTTTAATCACGCTGAATTTGTTATAGCAGAACACGCACACGCTTATCTCTTCGGGCAGGGGTCTGCCGCATTTTTCGCAGATTACTTTTTCCGCTTCTTCCGGAAATGCCGCTTCCCCCGTTTGGATGTAGTAGTTCACAATTTTGCAAAACTCGCCCGCTTGTTTTAGCCCGCTCATGCTGAAACGGCAGAGGACGCGGTCGGGGGTAGAACAAGGTCGTGGGGACTCCGTCCCCACACCCCTGCAAGGGGACAAGTCCCCTTCACCCCTGTCATATTTTACGAAAACAAGCCCGCAACCTATTCCGGGTTGAACTTTGGCTTCTTTTATGTCATGCGCGGGGAAGGAGAACTTCTCTTCGCCGTTTTCTTCCGCACGGATTGTGCCGTCTGCGGAAAAAATGAGTTGCCCCATGGCGGGATTCATTTGCAGGTTTAGGTCGTATTCTAAAATAAATTTGTTCATGAGGTTGCTCCCTGTTCATACACTTCTTGCGGCAGAACCGATTTTTCAAGTTCGGCAAGGGTTTTGGGTTTGATTTCGCCTGCGGCAAACTCTTTGCCTGCGCGGGCTATGATTGCCAAGTGGCTGTGTAACAGGGATTTTAGACCTTCCCATTCATCCGCGCCCATTTGCACCCCTTGCGGCATTTCTTTCATGTTTACGGCTTGAAAAAGCTCGCCCTGCCCGCAGAAAATGAAAGTATCAACGTCCATGCGGCTGAACATTGCAACAACGGCATCGTAATTTCCCTTGTGCGTCCAAAAGCCACAGCCGGATATCACAATATGCCGCTGATGGCTTAAATCGTAGCGGTAGGGGTGGTCGCCGGATTCTGTTCCGGGTGTCATTTCCGGCAAATTCATGGGCAGTTGGCGGTCTATAAGGGTTTTAAGTCCGCCGGGTACGCTGTAATAGTACAGCGGGAAAGACCAAATAATCACATCTGCGGCAATCAGTTTTGGCAAAATTTCGTCCATATCATCTTTGATTACGCATTCGCCCGGGGTATCGCGCCAGCACCCGAAACATCCGATACAGTTTTCAATTTTTTGCTTGGAAACAGAAATAATTTCCGCGTCGCTCCATCCTGCGCCGTCCAAAAATGCGCGGGTAAGAACCATTGTGTTGCTTTGCTCGTCCTTGGGAGAGCCGTTGATTACAAGAATTTTCATGGCGTTACTCCTATCCATTTAATAAAGCCTGTTTTGTCGTCGCGGTTGAAGCCGCAGTTTTCGTAGAAGCGCAGGGTGCTGTCTTCTTTTGCGCTTGTGAGAAGTATTATTTTGTAGCAATTTAGGGCGGTTGCGGTTTGCACCGCTTGTTGCATTAGTGCGGCGGCGTGACCCTTATTGCGAAAATCTGCGTGGGTGACAACGTTTTCGATTAGGGCGTAGGGACGCAGGTTGCGCGTTAGGTTTTCAATTGCGACAAGCGTAACGGAAGATACAACTCGCCCGTTTACCTCGCTTACAAAAAGATGATACATAGGGTCTGGTTCTAAGCGGGCTATTTTCTCCCGCCACAGGTGCATATCTTGCGGCGTCTCGGATAAATCAGATTTTAGATGGTTTAAATATAAGTCCATCAAAACCTCTGCGTCGTCGGGTTTTGCCTTGCGGATGGTGATATTTTCAAGCGGTCTGTTGTGAAAAACAACCTCCAGCTTTTTGTTTTCAAAGGAAAGCAGACTTGTGCAAGTGTTTTTAAGAAAGCCAATTTCCTCGTTTATTAGCTTGTTCATTATGGATTTGATTGCGCCGCCGTGGGAGATTATTAAAATGTTTTTCGGAAACAGTTTGTTTGCGGAATTTAACACCGCGCCATGCACTCTGTCGTGCAGGTCTTCCCACGACTCCATGCCCTCGTAGTTGCCTGCGGCAAAATGTGCCTCGCGCTCTGCGGGCAACATTCCCGCTACCACGCCAAACTCCCGCTCTGTTAAGTCTTCGTTTTCGTAAATTTCCGTTATGCCCAGAATTTCCGCAATAATTTTGCCCGTTTCCTTTGCGCGTTTAAGCGGGCTTGTGAAAATTGCATCCCACTTTATCGCACCGTTTTTAAGCGCGAACCCTGCACTGCGCGCTTGCTGTCTGCCGTTTTCGTTTAGCGGAATGTCCTCCCTGCCTTGCCAACGCCCTTGCACATTCCAGTCGGTTTCGCCGTGCCGCATGATACATATTTTCATTTTTGCCCTCCTCTGAAATGTTCTTTTAGAATTGCGTAATGCACAACATCGCGGAACACGCCCTTGATTTTTTTCTCTCGTATGCCAACGCCCTCGAACTTCATGCCGCATTTTTGCATTACCCTGCCGCTACCTTCGTTCCCCACGTAATGCGTGGACTCTACGCGGTTTAGCTCCAGTTTTTCAAACGCAAGCTCAAGAACGGCGGTCAACGCTTCCGTCATAAAACCGCGCCCCCAATATTTTCGATTTAAAACATATCCAAAACTTCCTTTTTCATCCTCGTGGTCAATGCGAAAATCCATGCATCCGATACATTTTTTATCAAATTCTATTGCAAAAATCCCCGTGCGCGACAAAAAATAATTGAAGATTACCCCGCGTGACACATCTATTGACGGGTGAGTTCCAACCGTTAAAAATTTCATGGTTTCTTCGTCGGAAGCGTATTCAAAAACATCTGCGGCATCCTCTTTCCTAAACTTGCGAAGCACCAGCCGCGCTGTGCGAATTTCCGCGTTCTCGTGCAAAATTTCATTGTAATTGCTTACCATGCGGCTCTCTCCTGTTAAGACCTTGGGGGTGTTGCCCCCAATACCCCCACGAGGGGATAATTCCCCTCGACCCCTATCTCTGAAAACAGCGTATGCGGTTTTCAAGTTAAAGTTTTTGTCGAACTTTTTTCAAAAAGTTCGCAGGGGTGTGGGGACGGAGTCCCCACGACCTTTCCAAATTTTAAAATAAGTACGCGTCCAGCTTGCGCAAACTTTGGCGGCTAAGACGTTTTAAATCTTCAACGATGTAGCGGTTGCCGTCTACATCAAAGATTATTACGCGGGTGTCGGAGAGCATACGAATGTTGCGGCTTACATCTTTGATTGCGCAATTTTTGCGGTACTCTATGCCCTTTTTGTTTTTCAGACGCAGTTCCATGTATACGTATCCCAGTTTGTCTTGCACGGATACCACTTCAAGCACCTCGGGCGAATAGTATCGGTTTTCCAATTCTGTTATCACAATTTCGCGCTGGGCGGGCGGCAAATCGTCCACGGCATTTAGAATGCCTATTTCCTTGAAGTCGTTGCCGTCCGTTGCAATGGCGGCAGAAATGTAATGAAACGGGTGCTTCATTGGCATAATACGCCGCAAAACTATATGCGGATAATCCTCGCCCTTATACCGCAAGCCCGCAAATCCGCCCGAACCGTTGTAAAATTCCGTTTCGTTTATGTCCAAAATTCCCAAATCCATAGTGTCCATATCAAGCCCTCACTTTCTTGAAAATAACTATACCACCGACAATAAACATAAAGCTAATCATAATCACATTAACCATGTCCGGCCGCCCCGTTGTAACGATGGTGGGGTCGCGGCGGGAATGGAAAAGCTGTATGCTGTCACCTGCGCGAAGCCCAAACGTCGCTTCGTTACGCAATCGTTCCGTGAAACCCTGCCCGTGTACCTCGTATCTAACCGTTATCACAGGGCCTCTTCCGCTACTGATATTAACTACCCTACCCGTAACCGGCACACCCGTAAAGCGCGTGTGCAAAATGCGTCCCGTTTGAACCACAAAAAACAGGGATAGTGCCGCCATAAGAACCACAAGTACAGCGACAAGCCATTTAGATGGCGCAGGCGGGGTTTCTTCCTTGGGTATGTTTTGCGGGTTAGCACTTTGGTACTCGTTTACGCGCTTTTCAATCTCTGCCATAACCGCTTTAAGATTATCCGTATTTTCGGTACTGCCAAACGAATCGTGCGGCACGTTAATTCGGATTTTATCCGTGCTTGTTGCTATGAGCCATTCGATTCCTTTACCGTGATGAATCTCTCGTATGCTTGCAATGTCGCCGTAGTATGCAATATGTCTGCGGTTTTGCATAGTAATTTCAACTTCGTTTTCATTGAAGATTGCAAACCCCGTTCCGTTTATCAAATTCACGGGCAAAAAGTAGATAGTTGCAACGGCGGCGGCAATCGTTACCAGCGTCCCCATGAAAACAGCCGCGTCTTGCGCAGCACTACTAAGCCCCAAGTCGGGCAAAAAAAGAAACATTGCGAATAAAATAATCATCCACACCACCGTGACAATACCGGAAACAAATAAGTTTCGCCCTTTTTTCAGATATGTGAACTCTCGTTTTTCGTTGGGGTTCATATTATTCCTCCATTGCTACGATTAACGACACAGCTTCCAAAACTTGCGCAAGCAAATCCCTTGGAAGCGGCTCCACAATTTTGCAGTTCCTCGCATTCAAGTCAATTGTCCGCACTTGCTCGCAGACAATATCGCCCTGCGTTTTTGTTCTGCCATCCAGCAAAACACGCAAACGCAAAGGCTTGGTTGTGCCTGTTATCGGACAAATTAAAACCATGCCGCGCTTTTTGTTATACACTGTTTGGCTGATAACAACGGCGGGGCGATAGCCTGCTTGCTCTCTGCCTTTTGTCGGGTCAAAATCAACCCATATGATATCGCCTTGCTTCATATAAGTTCACGCCCCGTAGGTTCGTCCGAATTGCCCCAGTCGTATCTGTCGGGTTCATCTTCGTAGCCTTCAAGATACCATTCAAGCGATTTTTTTGCCGCAGGTATGATGATTAACATATTATCTTTTGCCCTGATTTCGACTTCATCATTTAGCGCGATACTTGCACTTTGTAAAAGTTTTTTTGAAATCCGTATGCCTTGCGAATTTCCCCATTTTGACACTTGTGACAACATATAAGCACCTCCGTGAAAACTATATACAAGTATAACCGTTGTTGCAAATTTACTTCACACATTTCAGGCAACGCCCGCAGTATATTGTTACAGATGATTGATTTTTCGTTCAGGCGTTAAAATTTCCGAAAGTTCTGCCATAATCAGACAACCCACTAAATAACCCGCAAGCCCATTGCCGTAAACGCTTGCGGTTCTGTGAAGCCCATTTTCGCGTACAGCGGCTTGCCTTCGGCGGTTGCTTGGAGTTCGATATGGGACACGCCAATGCGTTTTGCTTCATCTGTGATACGGGCAATCACCTTTGTGGCAATTCCTTTTTTGCGGTAATCGGGATGGGTGTAAACATTCAGAATTGTCCCGACTATGCCCGTGATAAACGACGTATTTGCGGGGCGTTCCGATACCGCAAGATACGCCGTTGACACAATTTGCCCGCCTGTTTCGGCAAGAATGCCAACGAATGTACCGCACGGAATATGCTTTGAAAAATACCCCTCCAGTTGCGCCCTTATCGCGGATTCTTCCTCCCGCGATATTTTTTTGCCGTCGCTTAAAAAATCAATCCGCAATCGAATTAAATCCGCGATATCGTCAATGGTCGCCTTTCGTAAATTAATCTCCATCACGCAAAATCCCCAATCTTGCCCAAATATTTTCCGATGGAATAATAATTCCCCGAATACACAACAGGGTCTAGCGCAGTTAAATCATACGTTTCGTCGGAAATATCTATGGATGCATCCACCGTAACGTCTTTCACTTCGCAAAAATACGTGTGCGTGTCTCCCGTTTGAACAACCTGCGTCACCGCGCACTCGTACACCCACTTGCTCGCGTTTAATGTAGGCACATCCAGCGTGTTGCCCTTCTCATGGGCAACCGCGTCCTTTGACGCGTCCGCCCCCGAACTCGCGCCCAAAGAATCCATCATCTTCAACATATCCGTGCTTACAAGATTAACCGACAACATCCCGCTTTTGTCCGCATTCCGTTTCGTCTTTTTCTCCCCGTTCATACTTAAAACAATCAAATACTTATCCGTGTCCCACGTTGAACTCACCCACGTAATAGGCGCGAAATTCGCCCGCCCATTTTCGTCATACGTCCCAATTATAAACGACGGTTGCACACACATAGAATGTTCCCGCCCTACAGATTTCCTCTTCATCTCAAATCTCTCCTTGTTAAAGTTTTTTGCCCCGCTTTTTTTCAAAAAAGCGGGTGGGGTTCGGGGCAACGCCCCGAGAACTTTTTTCTAATCCATCGAAATAACCTTCAGCCCCTCCAGCTGAATCATATACAGCTTGTGGTATTCGCCCTTTTTCGCCATGAGTTCTTCGTGAGTGCCTGTTTCTACAACGCGACCTTTGCGAATTACTGCAAGGTTGTCAACGTCCTTGAGGGTGGACATACGGTGGGCGATGGAAATGGTTGTGCGGTTGGATTGCAGCTTGTTTAATGCGGCTTGAATTTTGCCCTCGGTTTCGGTGTCCATGGCGGCGGTTGCCTCGTCTAGGATTAGAATTTTCGGGTTTTGGATAATGGTGCGGGCTATGGAAAGCCGTTGCTTCTCCCCGCCGGAAAGGTCTTGCCCGCCTGCGCCAACGCGGGTTTCGTATGCGTCCGGCAAGTTGGCGATAAAATCGTGGGCAGAAGCCATTTTCGCCGCCCAAATTACTTCTTCAATTGTGGCGTCCGGGCGGGCGTAGCGAATGTTATCGGCAATGCTTCCGATAAACAGATAAATTTCCTGCGACACAATTCCAATGTTGGAACGCAACTGCCGCAACGGCAGTTTTTTTATGTCGTTGCCGTCTATGAAAATCTTGCCCTCGTTTGGGTCGTATAAGCGGGCAATTAAATTGGCAAGTGTGGATTTCCCCGAACCTGTTTTCCCCACAATGCCTAAACTTTTCCCAGCAGGAATGTCTATGCTTAGCCCGCGCAAAATGGGAATCGCAGGTTCGTACTGAAACCATACGTCCTGCACAGAAATATCACCGTGTAAAGTTTCGATTTCAAGCGGGTTTTTCGGCTCTTCAACCTCGGCTTTTGCGTCTATTACTTCAAATACGCGCTGTGCCGCGTCTACGCAACGCGCCCACCAATTGCTAACCGTTGACATAAACTGCAACGGCCCGTACAGCATTCCAAGATACGCCAAAAACGTGAGAAAAACGCCAAGGGTAATTTCGCCGTTAATAACCATCATTGCACCGATTGCGGTAACTGCAACCTGTCCGAAAAACAGAAACAAATAGATAAGCGGAAACGCCGTCCAGCCAAGATTGGCAGAAGCAATTTGCACAGACGCAAGTTTGCCAGCCGAAGCAGAAAATCTGCGGCTTTCCTCGCCCTCCCGCGCAAACGCTTTAATCACGCGTTGGCCGTTTACAGAGTCCGAAACCATGTTGTTCATCTGGGAATTAACCACCCACATTTTGTGCCAGTATTGGTGAAAAAACCGAAACAAAATATAAAACATCACACCCGCAACAGGCACAATTGCAAGACAAATAAGCGCGAGCCGCCACTCCAGCAAAAACATCACGGCAAAGATACCGATAAACAAAATCATATTCAAGATAATAAACGGCAATCCGTCCACAAAAAACCAATAAATATTCCGCGCATCACGTCCAATGCGATTCATAAGCGAACCCGTGCGCTTAGACGTATAAAACGAAACAGAAAGCCGTTGCATTGCTTCAAAAATACGCACTTGCAAATCGTAAATTATCCACGGCATGGTTTTGGCAAGCACCACTTGGTACAGCATTTGAAAGCCCATAGAAAGCAACCGCACGCCAATGATAACAAGCACAATTAACCCAACCAAACGGTAATATCGTCCGTCCTCGTGCAGAACGTCGTCGATAAACATTCTCGTGCCGATATACGGCGCAAGCACTTGCATAATCGTAATTCCCAGCATAACCACAGAACACGCCGCAACCTTCCATTTATAAAACCTAAAAAAGCCCAGCAGTCGGAAGAAAATTCCAATCTGCCCGGCGCATTTGGGGCATAAAGCGCGGTCGGGCTCCGGGAAGCGCGTTCCGCATTGCGGACAGAAAAGCATTTCCTCCGCACGAATTTCCTGCAACGGGTTTGCTTCGCCCTTGCGTATGTTTTTGATAACCTTAACAAGCCTGTCGGCAAAACTTTGATAGCCAAGGGTAAACAGCAAAATCAGTTTTTCCTCACCATCTTTGTTGCCAACCAACCTGCACGTTGACAGCAGGGCTTCTGTTTTAAGTTCGCCCAAACTTTCCAGCGGGTGCGTCACAACCTCGTGCGTGTCGTACTGCGAAACAAGCCGCCTTGCGTCCTGCACTTTTACCACGCGCTCCACGCCATATAAGATGTACATATTCACACGGTCAACCGCAACGTAAACATCCGCAAAATCGGCATCCAAAGTCATATCCGTGTGGATTGCAAAAATCAAATCCTTCACTGGTATCCCGTTCGCCGCAAACGCTTGAATCATATATTCCGAAACATTTTTTTCAATTTTCATTAAGTACAACCCCTTCGGCACTTGCTCCTACTCATTGCCTTCTTGCAAAATTGAAATTTCGTCTCGGGGTTGCGCGTCAAAACGCTTCACTCACTGCGGTTTCCCTTCGGAAAACGCGCTCGTTCGTTCAGCAAGCCGCGCCGCTTGCGCTAACCCCTCCCCGAAATCTTTAACCATGCAAGAAGTCTATTATAAACTAAAAAATTTCAAATGTGTTACAAATGAAAAAATTGACTATTCCTTTTCCGTGAATATGCCGATATAATATTACAGGTGAATAATGCCTGTGTCTTATTTGATTACAAAAATTCTGCACAACACTATCGGGGGGTAATAATTTATGAATAGACTCAAACGAAATATCAGTTTGTACATGGCAGTGATTATGGTACTTAGTTTGTTTTCACCGTTTGCAACGCCAATTGTGGTAAGGGCGGAACTGCCCGTTTTGCCGGGCGGAATAGGTACGGGTGTGGAGGGTACTGCCTTTGGCGGCGAGCTTCGTGCGGCGTTTAACGCCATGCTTGTTCCCGCATCTGGGCGGCCTGCACTTCACGGGCGGCCGGGCGAAGCTGCAGACGGCAGTGTGCTTCTAAACTGGGGCGTTAGTGTAGACCCTCTCGGCGGAACAGGGGCTTTTATGGACGTTCTGCGTTTCTTCGACAGCGAAGGTCGCCGCCACGAACTTACAGTTATGCAACTTAACGCGCTGGATGGCGTTGGCTTGAAAGTAAACTACGATATCTATTTCCCTCGCGTAAATGACGCGGGAGAGGTTATCGGATATATGCACATCAGCGACCCCCTTCGTGGTGCGTCCGCAGAGGTCGGGGGCTTTCAAATATGGGTGCCCGGCTTTGACGATTTTGAATCCGCATTCCAATTCCTTGTTACAAACGACAGGAACTATCCCATACGAGATACAATATATGGTACACACCTTAACAGAGTAAACGACCGTATGCGTTTTGCGGACACGGAAGGTCTCCCCGCCGCACGCCCATACACACCTGTGCGCGCCAATTATTTAACATTCGCAGGCGTGGATACGGGTAACTTTAACTTTGGCGTAGTTAACAGGGAAGATAACCCCGAGTATTTCGACCCCGACCGTGACCCCGATGAAGAGGTAGAGCGTTATATATACCGCCACTTGGCAGGGCCGTTTCCCACACCGCATTACAACGCGCTTTCTCCAAGCTTTAATATTGCAGACGGGCATGGTTATTCTTTCCGTTTCGGCGGAAGATCGTTGCACTTCCGTTGGGAAAACGGACAGTTCCTGTTCTTCATTGAAAACTTCCTTGAAGCGGGAAATATCTACGACTTCGTTTTAGAGCGTTACCTTACGGCAAATGTTAATGCATATGTAATCGGCACGGCTTCCCCCCGCCCAAATTATCTTACAACGGCAAATACCGTAACCCGCACCACTCGCGGAACGGTTTATATGCTCACAGGCGTAGACCGTGACCACCTTAACGCAATCCCATTCGCCGCAAACCGCGGTATTCCGGGCGACACGCCAAACACACGCGCACCGCGCCTTACGGGTTACGATGCCCCCGGCGCACTTATCAACGCACCCGAATTTGACGGAACGCGTTTGGATATGCGCGCACACCCCCCAATCGCAGAACCCGCCGAGCAAGACCTCGGCTTGGATATACGCTTTAACCTGCCCGCATTCTTCGACGAAGTTCGCGGAGAGTTTGCGTATCAAATTACAGACCCCGGAAATACACACGCCATAAGCCGTCAACTTGGTGTTGCCTTGCTTGTGGACGTTGGTATGGGCGAAACCCCCGAAGACTTTGCGGTAAGCTTCCCGCTTACGGGAATGCCGCTGTATCCTGCTAACTGGGGCGACGCAACATTGCAGTCACGCTCTGTATTTCTGGGGCTTACGCGGGAGTATGAAAAGCAATTAAACAATGTGTCCCTTCTGCACCGCACAGGCGAGCAATACGCAGACAGGGTTCGTATAATGGTAGGCGGTTTAAGTTCCAGTATCGCATACGAATGGGTGCGTCTAAGTATCACCCCGATACCAACCAACCACCCCGATACGGGGCTTCCCGTGCCAATGCCTACTAACTTTTTGGTTGGCGGCGGGCGCGTGGGTTATCCGCAAGACCCGTTCTACACCTTCCTCAATTTCCGCTTTGATACTCTTTTGGGGCGGCCCGTTATCATTGCCGAACCGTTTAACCGCAGAGTTTCTCACCTTCCCGGTTTCCAAGTGCGCACGGGTTACTATCAGCTTGTGAGTGACTTCCCGACACCCGGTGGTTGGGCACCAACCCGTGTAGACGAAACCACAACGGAAATATTCTTCAACCTGCCCGACTTCGTTGAAGCATATCGCGGCTTCTTCATAACAAAATCCATTCACCCGCCGCACATCAGCCCCCCGCCCGACATCATGTTTTCCCAAGACGTTTGGTGGACACCCAGCCGCATTCCTACAATAGATATCCCCGACCGTTTCAGTATCTCAAACGTACTGCACAGGCCAATGCGCGGTGACGAACACGCGGGTTATTTAAGCTACACCGCACAATGGAACATCGCTTCCCACAGAAATATTATGGCACTCCTCGGCTACCCCACAGACGAATTTGGCAGTGCGGACAATGTTATCCGCGCAACATATGTTTTGGGTCTTTCAACATCCCCCGAAACCGAAGCCATGATACCGGGCGCAGACAGAATCCACAGGGAATATATCACCGTTGCAATGGAAATAAGACGCACCCCCGGCGGCGAAACCGCAACGGATTTACAAATCCGTTACGCGCCCACGGCAACAACAGATAATGTTGCGGACGTTAGTGACTTTATTCCGTCACCGCCGCATATTCTGCCGCCTATCCCTCCGCGATTCTTGGGAAGCGCGACATTGCCGCCAACTGTTTTCCCCATCACCAACCGTTATTACGAAGACGGCTGGGTTCAGTTGGAATACCGCCCCGACCCATCCGCGGGCGAAAATATGGTTTTCGCATCCATTGACATTCTCACAAACTCCGTGCGTAACTTCCGTTATCCGCCACCGCCGCAAAACCTGCGCAGGGATTTCCATTTCCCCGGCATTTACTTCATGAACGTGCGGTTGGATAGCTGGGGTATTGTTGGCGAAGTTGCCGCAGAAGCCTTTTCCGATACCATTGCGCTAAGCGATGACAGCCCATTTTTGCAGCTTAGCAGCGTTGTGGTCGGCGACCCTATCGACCGTGGCGGCGAAAGCCCGTGGTCACTGTTCGACTACATTGTTGTGGACGATTTCGGCAGATTAGACCCGCCGCCGCCGTCAAGTATGTCTGTAGTGGCGCGCCCCCGCTTTGAGGGCGAACCTCCCCGTCTTGAAGCCCCCGTGCAACCATACTTGGATGTATCCTACGCAATCCCCGCCAACGCGCTTTTGACGTACCTTAACACGCTGTATCCCATGGAAACGCAAATCACTTCAAATTTATATATCGGCTTGTTTGAAGAAGCCATCATGGAAAATTATTTCCCGTATTCAACGGGCGCAACGCCTGTGCGGCGGCCTGTTCACCCCGATTACAGGGAAGAACTTGCGACCTACAACGTCCACTTCGACGACGAACGCCTTGGTGCGAATTTCTACGAAAATCGCACAGAGCTTGACCTCACCGACTTCCAAAGCGTTTTAATCGGCGCGGACGGCGGCACGGGTGTACTTCGTATTGAGGGCATCCCGCTCATTCACCATTCGGCGATTACAACCACCCCTGCGGGGCTGGTATTCCCTGCGGGCGGCATTGTAAACTACGCGTCCGAGGGTTCAAATTTGACCCAAGAAGAAGCCTTTGCGGAAACCTTCCGCATTCTTAACAACCCAAGCGATTTCCCAATCCACCTGCGTTTGCGCAACGTGGAAGAAAACACAGCGTTCTTCCTGTTCGCGGATTTGGAAATTGAAAAATGGGTAGACGAAGCAGACGGCACATTTGTACTGCGCGAAGATAACCCGCCGCACAACCCCAACCCCGCCGTTTCTCACCTTACGGGCGTTGTCACAGATACCACAATAGGAACGCCGCAAGAACCCGGCCCCGGTGAAATTGCACCACCCGCGCCTGATAATATCGGCGTGCGCTATATAGAGCAAATGGGCGCGACAGTTTACTGGGATCCAATCAATCTTACCCCTGCGGAAATTGAAGAGGGTACAATCTCAATTGAATGGGAAATCATCCGCATACAAGACGGCTCTCGCCTTACAGACCTGCAAATGAACGACCGCAATCCAAATTTTGCTACGGTTTTCCAAAACCTTACGCAAGCACCGCGCCGCAAAGGTTGGATAACGGCGGTTGACAGCCTAACCGTTGTCAGCATAACGCCGCCCGCGCTTACCATCAGCGAGCCGCGTTTTATTCCAAACCCCAACGAATGCCCGGAGGAAGAGTTTGAATACAACCGCAGGATTGTTGAACTGCGCGACAAAACCCTTCACCCGAACAGCCTGTATTTCTTCTACGTGCGCACCGTTCGCATAGAGGAAGCTTGGAACGACCAGCTAAACGATTATGTGTTAATCCGCAGTGTTTCGTCATGGGTGGAAGTTCCCGTTACCACATTGCCGATAGACCCGCCGCTTAATTTGCGGCAGGAAAACCCCTTCGACCGCGCAGGTTTCGATGGGCAAACCATGGCGTTGGTAAGCTGGCGTCACCCGCAAATGGACTATATTCTTGAATTAATGGGCGATGCATTCGCCTTTGAATTCCAAATTCGTGAAGGGGAAGGCGGGTGGCGCGACCACTTTGTTGTACCGTACAACATGATGGTAGAAGCCCGTTTAGACCCCCACGACCCGTTGCGCATACAATTCCTTGTTACGGGGCTGGAACACAGTTCAATTTACCAAATGCGTGTGCGCCTGCACGACAGAACCGCCAACGACCGTTCCATTTGGTCGAACGTAATCACAATCCTAACCGAAGTTGACCCAATTGAAGACGGCTGGGCGCGTGACAGAGACGACTGGCTGGGATATCTGCGCCGCCGCCTTGAAGAGCTTTTGCGTATGCCGTTCTGGACAGCGCAAAGAACGCCGACAAGTTCCATTTTGGTGTTCCGCCCTGCGGAAGTTTTTGACGGGCATATGCTTTCCACCCCCGGCACGGCAATCCCGCTGTATAACACGGGCGCGGACAATATCATATATTATCTGCCGCTTTCCAATGTGCTTACCGCAAACGAAAATCAGCGCGGATTCTCCACAACCTTCCCCGAAATGGAATTCCTTTTCGCGCCGTCATTCCTGCATGATGCACACAATCAAGCGTTGATTGATACTATTCGTGCGATTGACGCACGCGGTTCTGAACTCACAGACTCATTTGTGCGCATGGAAATTAACCGCAGTCCGCTGGAACAAATTTTCAATGTGCCTGCGATTTCGCCGCGAACGAATCTTTCAATGTCTGTGGTTGCCACAAACAACAGCGTAAGAAATATCCGCACATGGGATCAAACCATGAGTACCCGTGCAGAGCGCATTGTTGAACGCTGGCTGGACGACCCCGTTATAGGCGAGGGCGTTGTGGAAATGCTGAAAGCCGACTATTCCAACGAAGCAATTTCTGACCATATCTACCATATTATCGACCGCGTTGAAGCGGAAATTATCCGCGAAGCCGCCGCTTTCATGACCACTGCGCAAAACGGAATCCTCACAAACGAGCATTTCCCAATCCGCGAATTTAACGCGCCAATGCACGTTGTTGCCAGAAACGTAAATCAAAACACGTTTGTAAGCGGCAACAGGTGGGTAAACGAAAGATGGCAAGCCGAAACCCTTGTAGAGCATCACAACGGGCGTGCATTTATAGCGCGTGCGCCGGGTGAATTTGCCTTCGCAGGGCGTGTGGTTGATATCCCCGGCATTGAAACTGTGCCGCGTGGTGATGCCGTTACCCAAATCGTTGCCCGTCACGGCTTGGAAGATTACCTTGGCATCCACACAGACCTCATGGCAAACGCAAACCGCCAGATGGTTGTCGGCTCGGTTGCTCGTGCCGCAGGTGTGCCGCAGGGCGCAGACGTTTTTGCATGGGCTAACGCTAATCTTAATGTGAATATGTCAAGCCGCAATTCCACAGGTCTTGTGTCCAACCAAGAAGCCATTGCGATAGTCATGGCTCTGTACGAACACCGCACAAACACACGAATTAACACGATACGCATAAATAACATGGCTCGCACCGCTAACATGACCCTTGACCCACGATACGCTCAAGCGGTACGCGCCGCCTTTGAACTCGGTTTAGTAACCGACGATACCCTAAACCCCGCCGGCTCTATGACAACAGGCGCGTTGATGGATATGCTTGCGTTGCTTAACGCGAGAGTTAGGGTGTAGTGGTTCTCGGGGGCGTTGCCCCCGAACCCCCACAAGCCTTTAAAAAGGCTTGACCCAAACTTTAACTCAAAACCGCGCACACGCGCGGTTTTGGAATACGAATCGGTTTACCGCTAGTCCATGTCAAAGTTTTTTGTCGAACTTTTTTTCAAAAAAGTTCGCAGGGGTTCGGGGACGGAGTCCCCGAGGTCTTTCCTTATAAAATTTCATTGTTCGGGATGGTGTTTGTATGAAAATTAAATTTGCAGCAGTGTTTATGGTAATGGTTGCGTGTTTGATGCCGATGGCGGTTGTTGCGCAGCCTAATCCGCCGACAGATATTCCGATGCGGCAACGGCCGATTTCGGAATCTACGATGGTGGTTAATCCGGCGGCGAGTGGCGGCACTTCGTATAATTTGAATATTATGTGGTCGAGACCGCAACTTTCAACTGTGCCTGATTTTAACGTTCCGCCGGAGCGTCTGGCGGAGGCTGCCGCAAGCGAAACTTTGTGGACACTTTTCCCAACGCGTTATCTTGTTGACTTCAGAAATGCCACGCGGGGTGAAGTTTTTGGCGGGAATCCGTCTTTGCCGCAGATTGAGATAGCCGCACCTGCAAACGGGCAGTTGCGAACCCTTCCGACAGGTACAAGGCTGGAGGTTTCTACGGGTGCGCGTGCGTTTACCATGCAACAGTCAAGCCTGTATGAAATTCGTATAGACCCGATTAGGCCTGTGCCTATAATTCTTCCGCCGCCCGTACCCGGCGCGGAAGGCATACTTAGTTCCAGAAACGCATTAATTGATAATTCGCCCGGTTTGCCGCTTGGGCGTGATTTGCTTTTCCTCACGGATATCCCGTTGGAAGGGCGCGGACGCGGCAACAGCATAACAATCACATGGCAAGACCCTACTTGGGGCGGCATGAATATTTTTCCGTACTGGCAAATTTCATACGGTGATTATGTACCGGGCGCACCTATTTCGGGCGCGAGGGTTATAACACGCCCTGTTGGCGGGTCTGACGCAGGCTCGGGCGAAATTGTGCAAAACCCCGACGGTACGTTAAGCTATACTCTTTTTGACCCACGGATTCCGCCAATCGGTTTCCAGCAAATAAGCGTGAACCCCGCTTTCGGGCCGAACCCCGAGGGCGTACCCGCGCACAGAGTACGTCAAGGGCAGTCTTCCGCATACACCATTATCAGCGGGCGGCAGTTTGAAATTTTCTTCACCACAAACGAATACAGCACCGTTGTTACAATGATACCCGAACTTTTCAGCGAGCAAGCAGGTGCGCAATTTATACGGCTTTGGTGGCCGCACCTGACAGGTATCGCAGGAATGCTTAACCGTGTTGAAATTGAGGAATGGCCCGCCGATATGGAGGGCGAAGTTCCCGACCCCGGTATGTCGCCAATGTCTATTTTGCGTGTGCTGGGCGGTTACGCGTTCTTGGGCATAAACGAGATTTTTGTAGGGCCGGGTATTCCGAGAGAGCCGCGTGGTTTTGCACTTGCCATTCACCTTAACGATGGCACTGTGTTGCGCACAGAGGTTATCGTTTACGACCCGCATATTGCGGAGTTCAGCCCATACAGACCCGAACTTGTAAGAGTTGACCATGTGGACGGCGGCGCGATTTCTATGGAATGGCTGGCGTTTTTGCGCTTCCCCGCCGTGGCGGATGAGATTGCACTTGTTCCCGAGGGCGACCCGTACAACGGGCGTTTTGTGGACACGGCAATGTACTACGAAATTTTTGTTTCAGACTCGTGGGAAGATATGGGGCATATGACAACGCCGCTTCTTACAATAAACCCGAGTCAGTTGGAAGCGAGCCGCAGGTTAAGCCCTGTTCAGCCGCAACCATACCCGCTTGTTTTCGACCCTACATGGCAATTTTGGCCTTTCGATAATGTAACGCAATATCAAGCCTTGACGGATGACGGTATCGTTGTACGCGATATCCGTGGTAACAGGGTGTACTTTGTGCGCATTCGTGCGGTGCGCGAGCCGGGCGGACAGAGTTCAAGCTGGGCATACGGTAGTGTTTATGTGCCGCCGCTTGACCCGTTTATTATCACGCCTGAAATGATTTCGTCACCGCCTGTTGAAATTCCAAGTGAAGCGACTGTGCATATCACGGAAAGCTCAATCCCTCTCAGGTGGGATACCAGATATTTGGAAATTATGTGGCCGGGCGACAGGGACACAAGCAATTTCAGAGACCCCGACCGCTACCCCCCAAGAAACATTTGGCACACGGTAATTGGCGCAACATTGGATAACCGTCCGATTTTCGGGCGTTCCGCAACGCAGATTAACTACGTTGCAAGTGCGCCTGACGGTGCTTTGCCGCGTCACGAATTTCTTAATCGCATGATTGAACCCGCCCTGCGTGAGCGTTTGCTTGGCTTGGACGAATTTCCAATGAACCCGAACAACCCTGCGCAACTTGCGCCTGTGCTGAACGATGCGCGTGAGCAAATAAACAATTTTACAATGAACCGTTGGGATACTCGCTTCCATCCCATGGCTTTGCGTATGCAAAACACGGACGATTTTAGTTATCAACTTCATGTTGTGCCGTACCAAACGGTGCGGTTGCATCCGCGTGGTTTTGAAGGCTATCGCGATACCATTCCCGCAGGAAGCTGGGTAAGTATCGGGCAACCCGAAATCACCGACGGCGTTAAAAATCACGTTGTTACGGAGCTCTCCGAAAACACTGCGTATGTTATTTTTATCCGCCCGTATGTGACAATCGGCGGGCAAGTGGTTACGGCGGCTTTCCCAACTTTTGTTGTTGGTACAACGGTGGTTACGCCTATTCGCCCTGTTCCCGACCCTTCAACGCCCGTGCTTCATCCCGTGCCGCGCTACACAACGCGCAACAGGGTTGGCGTAAGATGGCGCGTGCAAGACAACATGGTTTACGAAGTGCGTGTTTCTCACTTTTTCTCCGATTATCCTAATGGCGGCACGGTAATTCCCATCGTGTGGGAAGATATCCAAGCCGCACTGGATGACCAAACCATCGAACTTGAAAACCCGCATTCTGTGCTGGAAGTAATTGAAGTGGAGGGTACGCCGTATCTGCACTTGCGCATTCACGAGCGTTTCCCTGATACGACATACTATATCTGGGCGCGGGCGGTTGGCGTAGACAATGACGGTAATGTAATCACACCGCCGTCGTTGCCGTCAAACCCCGTGGATATTCACACAAACGATATCGAACCGCCCGCACCGCCGCGAAGCCTTGCGCGTGTTCCGCAAAACTTGCTGGATATGTTCAACAGATACAACGACACGGAATACCGCAACGATGAACCCGAGGCGTTGACCATTTCATTTATGCGGATATTTGAAGATTTGCGCGATGTAATGGGCAACTTGACGGAACGTGCGGAAGCGGGTGCGGGTGACGCAGGTGTGCGCCCGCTTAATATGCCTAACTTGGACGTGACGGAATCGTATGTTGCGATTCATATAACCCGTTTTGAAAACCTTATTGCAAACCGAAATTACTATATACGGGCGCGTACAATTTTAACGGTGGAGCGCGACAGCCCCGACGTTTTCAGCTACGAAATTCAGCTTGCGGACAACGAAGACTTCTTGGATGCCGTAACATTTACCATTCCGCCGCTGGTTGAGATGAACCCGATTACCATGCGCCGCGCTACTTCCAACTGGGTGAATATTGAAGTTGGCACAGGCGTTTCGGACGGCGAGTTTGACAGTGCGCACCGTCCCGACCAGTACCCCATGCCCGAGCGCGATTTTGAAATAACTTACGACCCGCTTACGCAATCGCTGATTTGGCGTTTCCGTACAAACCAGCGCGGCGCGGACGGCAGACTTGACCAAAACGTAGACCAACGTTTTATCACGCGATTGATACAAGATAACGTGTTCCAATACACAATCGACCTTTCAAACCACAACAATATGCCAATCGCAAACCGCGAAATTATTATGCCCGAGTCAATCCTTCGCGCCTTTGACGGCAGAAGAATCGCGCTGGAAATTCTCGCAGGCGACACAAACGTTGTAATCCCGCCGGGCGCGTTTGATACAGCGCAAACACGGGCATTGCAACCGGGCATAGGCACTTACTACCGTATAGCCATTAACAATGTAGACAGCGGAATGCCGCCCCTTGTAACCAATACGGAATTTGCTACCGTGCCGCAACGCTTCAGCGTTTCTGCAATGACGCCGCAACGCACGGAAAATCTGAACACGTTTGCTCGCCCCGTTATCGTAGAGCTTCCCGTAGAGCGGCACACCGGCCCTGACGGGTTGCGCACTGGGTTGTTCGTAAACGACCCGAACACCGCTTCTTGGCGGGACACGCAAGGGCAGTTCAGCTTCTTTGCAAATTCGCTTTCGTCGGGCATTCAAAACCCCACGACATTTGCGGGAATATCTCGCGTTACGCCGCCCATGGCTGTGCCGCAGACCCCCGCCAACGCACCCGCCGTACAGGCAATGGAACGCGTGGCAACCCGCTTCACCCTCACAGATATGACATCCTTTAACCCATCCCACCCCGTTACCGCAAACGAATTTAACAACATCGTAAACGCTTTGGTTACGGGCAATTCTTCCGCAACAATGGGCGCGACAATTCCGCCCGCAAACGTAAGTTCTCTCACCCGTGCGCGTCTTCATGCCGCCGCAGACCCAACACGCGAAACCGCAATGGATATCATGGTGCGTTTATACGAAAACCGCACGCGCCAAATTCTCACACCCATGACCCCCGAAGACTCTGTTCCCGGTATTCAAAATGCCAACCCTGCCCTGCGCAACAATCTGCGCAAAGCCGCAGATATCGGTTTCATCACAGGCCCTCTTGAGCCAAACTCCCGCCTTACCATGGGCGAGATGATGAACATGGTAGACATCATCATCATTGATGCGGGGATGTAAAGTTTTTAACAATAAGGCAAGACCTTGGGGCTCTGCCCCAAACCCCGGAAACTTTTGAAAAAGTTTCATCAAAACTTTAACGAAAAACCCGCCGCGAATTTCGCGGCGGGTTTTTGAGTTGCACGAGACAGTTTATCGCTAGTCCAAATTTAAAGTTTTTGTTCAAACTTTTTTCAAAAAGTTTGCGGGGTTCGGGGCAGAGCCCCGAGGTCTTAATTCTCTGAAAATAACGCTGTCGAAAGATACCGTTCGCCTGTGTCGGGGAGGATGGCTACGATTGTTTTGCCTGCGTTTTCGGGGCGAAGGGCTAGTTGGGTTGCGGCGTGGGTTGCCGCGCCGGAGGAGATTCCGACTAGGATGCCTTCGGATTTGGCTATGGCGCGACCTGTTTGGAATGCGTCTTCGTTTGTGACGGTAATGATTTCGTCGTAAATTTTTGTGTTTAGGGTGTCGGGAACGAAGCCTGCGCCAATGCCTTGGATTTTATGTGGGCCGGCTTTGCCCTCGGAAAGGACGGGCGAGTCTACGGGTTCTACGGCGATTACTTTGAGGGCGGGGTTTTTGGATTTGAGAAATTCGCCCGCGCCCGAGATTGTGCCGCCCGTTCCGATTCCCGAAACGAAAATGTCAATTTTGCCGCCGGTTGCTTCCCAAATTTCGGGGCCGGTTGTGGCAAGGTGAATTGCGGGGTTGGCGGGGTTTTCAAATTGACCGGGCGTAAAGGAATTTGGGGTTTGTGCGGCAATTTCTTCAGCTTTTGCCATCGCGCCTTTCATGCCCTTCGCGCCTTCGGTTAGGACAAGCTCTGCGCCAAGGGCTTTGAGAAGGTTGCGGCGTTCTATGCTCATGGTTTCGGGCATGGTTAGGATTACGCGATAGCCGCGTGCCGCGGCAACTGCCGCCAGCCCAATGCCCGTGTTGCCGCTGGTGGGTTCGATAATGACGGAGTCAGGGGTGATTTTGCCTTTTTCCTGTGCGTCGTCCAGCATTGCTTTTGCAATTCTGTCTTTTACGCTTCCGCCGGGGTTGTAAGATTCAAGTTTGCCAAGGATTTCTGCCTTCGCGCCGCTTAGTGCTTCGTATTTTTTCAGCCGAACCAGCGGGGTGTTTCCGATTAAATCTGTCAATCCGTTATAAATTTTCGCCATTGTGGCACCTCCGTTATGCAATACATATATGATTTGTATGTTTTGTATTCTACGTCAAAAATTTTCCCTTGTCAAGTATAAATTGTATTGTAAAAACTGTTGACAATGTAGGAGAGATAGTCTATACTAACCTCAAGTTAGTTTATGCTAACGCAATATGACGGGGGATGGTGAACATGATGCAGACTAGCCTTTACACCGCAGAAACAACAGGGGCATACAAAGTGGCGTCTGTGCCTGAGATTGGGCTTTTGAAAAATCTTGGCATCCGCGAAGGAACGCGAGTTTCTATCACGCAAAGATATGCGTTTGGCGGCCCGTTATTGTTGAATATCGAGGATTCATTTTTTGTTGCGGTCGGCAAAGACGTTGCAACTCAAATAACAGTGGGGAGAATATCGTAAATGAAAAAAAAGATTCTTCTCATGGGAAACCCGAACGTTGGCAAGAGCATATTCTTTTCCGAACTCACAGGGGTTCATGCCGTAAGTTCCAATTTTGCGGGAACAACGGTGGATTTCTTGGAGGGTCGCCTTAAAATAGGCGATGGGGAATATGTTTTGATTGACGTGCCGGGTACATATTCGCTGGACCCTTCGTCGGAAGCGGAAGCCGTGGCGTCGCGCCTTATGGAAGACGGTGCTTCCGCAATTATTTGTGTGCTTGATGCTTCAAATTTGGAACGCAATCTTCATCTTGCGATGGAGGTTATGCAGTATAAAATTCCGCTGGTTTTCGCGCTTAATATGGCGGACGTTGCAGAACGGCAGGGCATAACAGTTAATACAAAACAGCTTGAAAAAGAACTTGGCGCACCTGTTGTGCAAACCGTTGCGGTGAAAAAACAGGGCTTTGATGAACTTATTAAAAAGCTGGGCGAAGTTTTGGGAACGCCCGTGTGCGGAGGTTCTCATTGTGGAAAATGCCCCTCATGCAACCATGCAGAATCGGGCGACAAATGGCTTTCCGCAAAAGAAATTAGCGGACGCGTTTCCAAAAAGAACAGCGCGAGCCCAAGTTTTATGGACAAACTGGGAATGCAGATGATACGGCCTTTCCCCGGGCTTTTGTATGCGGCGGTTGTGTTGGCGTTGCTGGTTGTGGTTGTGGTTTTTGGCGGAAGAATGCTTCGTATGCCGCTTATTATGCTTACGGATGGCTTAATTATTCCAATGTTCCGCAGTCTGTTTGAATGGCTCTTTGCTTTTTTTGCGGAGGGAGACGGTGCGTTTTCGTATCGCTATTTGTATTACAATGACGGTTTCCGCACGGGCTTTAGGGTTTTTTATGACGGCGCGTTTAGGGCGGCAACATATGAGGCGTATTCGGCGGCGGCGGGCGGTTTCGGTGATATCCTGTTGAACGTGTTAATCGGCGAGTACGGTATTTTTGTAATCAGTTTCCAATGGATAATCGCGCTTATTCTGCCATATGTTTTTTCGTTTTATATAGGTATTACGTTCTTGGAGGACTCGGGGTATTTGCCGCGCATTAGCGTGCTTTTCGACAATGTTATGCGCAAATTGGGCGTGCAGGGCGGAAGTCTTATTCATGTATTTTTGGCACTTGGGTGCGCCGTTCCCGCTATCTTGGGAAGTCGCACCGCCACCACCAAAAAAGAGAAGATGATGATTGCCGCGGTTATCTGTTTTGCCGTGCCGTGCATATCGCAGATTGGCGCGTTGGTTGCTTTAATGTCTGCGTTCTCGTGGCATCTTTCTGTTGCTATGTTGTTGTTCGCAATGTTCTTGTTTGTTGCGACGGCTTTTGTTGCGGGCAGAGTGATTAAGGGCAGGGTTGACCCGCTTATTCTGGAAATCCCCAACTTGCTTATGCCGAAACCAAAAGTGTACTTTCGCAAACTTGCAATCCGCATGAAGCATTTTTTGAAAGATGCCGAACTGCCTATGCTGGGTGCGGTTTTTCTCGCCGCGCTGTTGGCGGGGACGGGTGTGCTTGCCGCAATTGCCAATCAGCCGCAGGTGCAATTTGTTGTAAGCGGTTGGCTGGGTATGCCAGAAGAAGCGGTTGTTTCTCTGGTTTTGGGCATTGTTCGCAGAGAGATGTCTGTCGCGCCGTTGCTTCTTCTTAACCTTACGTATTTACAGGCGTTTGTTGCGGGTGTGGTTTCGCTTTTGTATTTGCCGTGCCTGTCTGTGTTTGGGATTTTGGCAAAGGAATTTAAAATCGGTTTCGCCATTGCAATTTTTGCGGGAACGGTTGTTTCGGCAATTCTTGTGGGCGGTTTTATAAATCAAGTTGCACAAATATTTTTGTAGGAGGTAATTTAATGAAGGGCTTTCTTTGTGCTGTATTTTTCACCGTTTTTATCATGACTTCGGCTGTGTTTGCGCATGATACCATGTCCGAATTCTATCCCAACCCTAACGTGAACGAGGGGGTTGTTCAGTTCTTTTTCGACAATGACGAACTGATGAGCAACATTGAAGTAACCGTGTACAACACCGCAGGTTTACGAATTGCCGAAGGCACAACCTGCGACAAGGGCCTTTTCGACTTCACCGCGCTTGAAGCCGTCGGACACATCATCGCCCGCTACGACGCAGAGCATATTCAAATCCACGTTGTAGCCGAGGGCGGCGCGTACATTGTAGGTCAAAACTTCGGCGGTACTTACGTAAGCCACACCCGCCTTGGCGAGCTTATGCGCAGTTTCGTCCTTGCCCGCTACTGGCTAACCCTTTACGCTCTTGCAATCCCCGCTGTGATTTTTGTTATATCGCTTGTGTTTTTTATTGTGGTTAGTAAGAAAGACCGCGGGGGCGTTGCCCCCGCACCCCCACAAGCCTTTAAAAAGGCTTGACCCAAATTTTGACATGGACTAGCGATAAACCGTGTCGCGGACGGAGAATCGCGCTAATGCGCGATTCAAGTTAAAGTTTTTGTCGAACTTTTTTCAAAAAGTTCGTGGGGGTTCGGGGGCAACGCCCCCGAGAACTTAATTTAGGAGGATTTAGAAATGAAAAAAATATTTTTGTTGTGTGTGATGCTGTTGGCGTTTCCCGTGGGGGTGAGTGCGCATGGGGTGTTTATGCGGACGGAAAGTCCGTGGTTGGAAGCGGCGGGGCAAAGCGTTGATGTGTCAATAATGTTTGGGCATTATCCGTGGCCTGATGGCGATTTGGTGACGAGTGGGGCGCGGATTTTTGTCGTGCGGCCTGATGGCTCGGAGCAGGATTTGGGATATGAAACGATGGAGTCGCCCGAGGGCGAGTATGTGAATGTGCGGTTTACGCCGCAAACGGCGGGGCTTTATCGGGTGGTTTACCATCGGGGAACGGCAACGCGCAGTGATTTGGCGAAGGCGTATATCTTGGTGGGCGGCGGCGCGGTTTCGCCCGTTGGGGTTACAAATACGGGGCGGTTGGAAATTCAGCCGACCAGCGATATCGGGCGTTTGACGCCGAACTCGGTGTTTGAGGGTGTGCTTCTTTTTGGCGGCGGCACTGTGCCGAACCATAGGGTTAGCATTGAAGTGGGCGAGGATAATCTCACCCACGCCGAAACGGACGCAGACGGGCGGTTTTCCATAACCATGCCCAACACGGCGGGAACGTTTACGATTATGACAACGGGGCAGCTTGACGATTTGCGCGACGAGCATTCCCTGATGGTTTTTGTGACGGATAGCCCGTTGCCCGTGGTTGCGGAGGAAGAAACGGAAGAACCCGAAGAACCCGCCGAGATTGAAGACGAAATCACGGAAGACCTTGAAGAAGAAATTGAAGAAGAAATTGAAGAAGACCTTGCAGAAGAAATTGAGGAAGCGGAATACGTTGGCATAGTAGCAATTTTCGATGATTTAGAAGAACTTTTCGATGACGCAACAGATGACATCGACCCGATATTTGCGGACAGCACCGTGGAACTTGATGACACAGACGACACAGACGAGCAGGAGATTGCGGAACTTACCCCGCTTCCCGGACGCGTTCCCATGGAGCCCGACGTCCCCGCCGAGTCAACGTATTTAGAAATACAGGCAATTGACCCGCGTGTTGACCCCGTTGCGCTTGCCGAGCCGATTGCCACGGCAGAAGACCACGGTAGCGGAAATGCAACACGTATGATAGCGGCAATTGCGGCGGTGATTGTCGTGGGCGGCGGTATTGCGGCGTTCTTAATCAAGAAGCGCAGGTAAAATGCGCACCAATCGGCGCAATAAAAACGGAAACAAAATTTCAAATATAGAGGAGAGTTTTAAAATGTTTAAAGTTTCAAAACGTAAAATTGCAATGTTAATCTGTGCGGTGATGCTGTTGGCGTTTCCCGCAAATGTTTTCGCCCATGGGGTGTTCCTTGATGTAAGCGATATGCACGGGGCAGTTGGGCAAGAGGTAACGGTTCAAGTAGGTTGGGGATATGTTTTCATGGGGCATGACGGCAGTGCAATCACGGGTGCGGCGGCGGTTAGGCGTATGTTTTTGCTTGACCCGAGCGGCACGGAAATCGCGCTTACGTACAGTGTTTTTCACCAATACCAAGGGCGGGATTATCCCGACAACCCCATCAACGAGATTGATATAGCGCAGTTGGGTTCGGACGAATTTCCTGCGGGCGGCAGAAATATCACATATATTCAAGCAACGTTCACGGCGCAAGTTGAGGGGTACTATCAGATAGTTTTCCACCGCGACAGAAATGTTCCAGACAGCGGCCCGAACGAAGGCCGTCAAATTACAGACGTGGTTAAGGCTTTCATTCTTGTAGGCGACGCACAGCCTACCCCTGAAGCGGGACACGGCACACTCACAGACATTAACAGCGTGGAAATACGCCCCGTAAGTGATGTTGGGCGTTTAACACCGAGCGCGGAATTTGAAGGCTATGTTCTTTTCGGCGGCGAACCCGCGGCAGACCAAGAAGTGCGTCTTGAAATTGCCGCACACGACTATGTAATTGTTGCAACAAATGCGCAAGGCCGCTTTAGCGTTACCCTTCCCGCAGAAGCAGGCGAATATGCGATTCGCGTAACCCGCGACTGCGACCAAGCGGGCGAACTGCACGGGCAAGATTTCACAAGTTCCAGAGCGATTCACATTTTGCAAATTGCAACACGGGACGGCGTGGGCGTTGAGCTTCCCGATATCGCGGAATTACCCGCGGCAAATGTACCCGTTGCCGCGCGCGGCGTGTTGCGTCTTGCGATAGGAAGCACCGCATACACCTTTGGCGGGCAAACAGGGCAACTTGACGCCGCGCCCGTAATCACAGGCGGCAGAACAATGGTTCCCCTTCGCGTAATCTCCGAAATGCTTGGCGCGGAAGTACGCTGGGACGCGGCGGCACAAGCGGTTTACATCTATATCGCGGGTAACTAGTCATGAAAAAACTTTCAGCTTTGATTCTAATTTTGCTTCTTTCGTTTTTGATGACGGCAAATGTTTTCGCGCACAGCGTGTTTATCGTTGCGGACACCGTTGCCGAAATCGGGCAGGAAGTACCCGTTAAAGTGGCGTGGGGACATTACCCCGCGCCCGACGGCGACCTGATTCGCAACGCAGATGTTTCTTGGGGCGTGTATCTTTTGCGCCCCGATGGCACGGAAATTGAACTTCCGCAAACATCCGTTGACGCAGAAGAAGGCCAGCACATACTCACGGAATTCACCCCCGAAACCGACGGCTTTTATCAAGTTCTGTTCCGCCGCGACAGAGGCGTTTTGCGCAACCGCCAGCAATACGAACTTGTAAAAACCTACGTGCGTGTCGGGCGCGAGAATTTTGAATCCTTGGCGGAAATCACCGCCAACGGCAGACTTGAAATTGCCGCACGGATGGACACAAACACGTTGCATTACTCAGGCGGGTTTAACGGTATATTATTTTTTAACGGAGAACCCCTCCCGAACGCCGAACTAATCCTTGAGGACGCAAATGAAGAACGCACCCGTTTTGAAACCGGCGACTCAGGTTTTTTCAGCATTGACTTCCCCTCGGGCGGCACATTCATCCTAATGGCAGAGCATATCGACTACACCCAAGACCCCGCCATTCGCGACTCGCACATAGTAATGCTTCACGTATCCGACGAAGACCTGCCGTTTATTTGCGTTTCCGCTCCCCCGTCGTCACATCCTAATAACCGCAACGTAACGGAAACCGCACCCGCCACAGAAACCATCACAGAACCCGCCACCCCTGATTACACATCAACCGCACCGCAAACCGAACTCCCACCGCTTTTCACCACAACCCACTACCTAATGCTAATCGCGGGGGGCGTACTACTTTTCGCTGCAGGGCTTCTATTCGGACTCGGCTTCGCAAAATGGAAATCATAATCTGAGATGAGATAGGGGTCAAGGGGACTTGTCCCCTTGCAGGGGGGTTGGGGGACGGAGTCCCCCAAGGTCTCAAAAAAAAGGGGATAACAAATTATGATGATAACGACAATCACACAGCGGATAGAAAGCTTGGCATCAAGAACAGGGGTATTGTATCGGCTTGTGGAAAAATACTATGTAGATATGGTTAAAAAGGAAGCGGGACTGGCGGGCATCGGAAAAGATGACCGCATTCTTTGCATTGGCGGGGGGTGCTGTCCGTTTTCTGCGATTCTGTTTCACAGAATGACCAGCGCGAAAGTTACGGTTGTGGACAACAATAAGGACTGCATTCCCAAAGCGCGAAAGGTGATTGAACGCCTTGGGCTAAGCGAGCATATCCGCGTGGTTTTGCAAGACGGTTGCGCGTCTGATATCAAGGACTATTCCGTGATTCACCTCGCGCTTCAGGTAGACCCGATGCAACAGGTAATTTCGGACGTGGAACGCCGTATGTCTCCCGGTGCAAAATTGCTTGTGCGTCAGCCGAAAAAACAACTGCGCGGTATGTATAGTAAGTTTTCAAACGCAACGCTTGATTGTTGTTCGTCCATCACTCACAAATCCCGAAGCGTGGGCAGTACCTTCTTATATAAAGCAATGTAGCCCGCGCCAAACAACATCACAAACCAGAAAGTTACAAAACGGAAAAGCACTGTGATAACCGCCGCGCTTGCCACTGCAACGCCCGTTGCCGCAAGCAAGCCCGTCATTGTGGCTTCAAAACCGCCCAGCCCGCCGGGGAAAATAGGAAGCATTGCAACCATGTACGCGGCAAATGTAATGGCGGCGGCGTTAAAAAAACTTACATCTGTTGCGAATTGCAATACCAAAATATACATCTTGGCGGGGTACAGCAACCAAATACACAGCGACAACAAGAACAGCGGCACGAAAAGCCTTTTGTTGCCGCGAATATTCTCCACCTGTTCGCACAGTGTTATCAGAAAATTCCACCGCACATAATTTTTTATCCTGTGCGGCACGAAAAACACACACAGGAAAATAATCAAAAAGGGGATAAAAACCCACCAACCCACCGCAAAACCCATCACCAAAAACAACGCGCCCATACTGAATAATTTTTGCACCGCAACAATCGCGGCGGCTTGCTCTGTCGTACACGCACCCTCGCGTTTAAGCTGGACGGCGCGGGTTACTTCGCCGCCTATCTTCACCCCGGGCGTAATAGAATCCACCACCGCACCCTTGCAATTTACATAAAACATCGCCCAAAACGAAACCCGTATTCCTACAGCCTTCGCAATTTCGTACCACTGCCAATTAATCAAAAACTGCGTAGCAATTTGCAACGCAAAAAGCAACGTCGCAACCCACACGGGAATCTGCGCCACGCCATACAAAAGCCCTTCCGCATCCAACTGCGAAAGAGCGATTAGCATAAGCGTTACAATTACTGCAATCAATATCTTTTTCTTCATTGTTAAGCCGTCCAACTTCTTGTGGCATTTATTTCTTCAAGGTGTTGGCGCATAAGTTCAACCTGTGATGGTCTATCATCCAATTCAAATATAGCTCGGCTTTCACGCCTTTGCTCACGCAAGTCGGGACTGCGTGTTATCGTCCATCCGCTTGATGTACCATCTGCATGGATTATTGTTCCTGACGCATATACGGTAATTCCACGCGATTCGAGCCCTCGTATAGAAGAGGACTGCATTTCGTGGATATCCAGTGACAAGGCCTTCAATCTTACCATTTCTTCGGGGTCGTTTGCGGCTTTGCGCAGCATTGCGGGGTGAATACCAAGATTGCTTTGCCCGCTGCCGTTAAAGGCTTGTGTATTTGCAGATACGCCCGTACCCGGTATTAGCTGTTGTATGGCAGACAAAACGCCGACGGCGTTAAGGTTGCCGCCCTGCATATTTGCAACGCTCGCTCTTGCCCGTTGATAAGAACTTTGTGTAACAACAGTTCCCATAATATTTGCAACACTCATATTTAGTCCCCCTTCAGACATTATACCGTAATATCAATACGACTTTGACGGTTAGCGGCAGAAGAACCATCGCCGACAGATTGAGTTTCTTGGCTGTTTTCTTCGCATGAATCCTCGGAGTTGTCGTACTCTGCCCGATTGTCCGCAGTGATATCATTGATGTTGCGCATTGCATTGCCCAACTGTTCAAAAGTACCAAATTCCATTTCTTTGCCTTCGGCTTGCAGTCGTTGGCCTTCTTCAATCATGTCTTGGTTGCCGTCTGTCAGGCCTTGCCGCACACGAATCCGCCCCGCCAAATATCTTTGGTTTGCAAGCCCCTGATTTTGTTCGGCTAACCTAATGCTGTTTTGGGCACTGATAACGCCCATCATTAAACCTTGGCTTATTCCCGTCATAATTCTCCCTCTTTCCGCATAACCGCTGTATTTTTTGCCCTATACTATATACAACGATTAAGGGTGGGTTGAGGTAACATCATTTAATCGTTATGCCTTCGGCAATTTTTATAAGTTCGTCTGCGTCAAGCCATGCGGCAACAGATATGAAATGTCTGCCGTAACTCCATGAAATGGTGTTATGCGTTGGCGATATAAACAAATACGCAATCTGTCCGTTAAGCGAGATAATTGTGAACTCGCTGTATTCCGGCATGGGAGTGTACATGGAAACGGAACTTGAACAGTCAGACACAATAAGATGACCAATCATGATGCCCCTGCGGGTATCACTTTTGAACATATAATAGTAATATCCTTCTGCAAGTTCTCCTTGGGTGTAGAATACAAAATCATCGGGGATATAATTTATAACCAGCTCGCCGACTTTCAAATCTGCGGCATACCCAAGACGGAAATTAATTTGTACATAATCGTCACCCATGTTGATAATGCGGCTTAGTATAAATGTGCGTGACGCTTCAACGCTTAATAATAAACCGCCCGCAAGCACAATAAACACACAAAAACCCGCAACCAGTTTTGATGTGGTGCGTATGGCCTTTTTGATTTTGCCGCGCCTTGCCGCCTTATTGATTTCACCGTACACCCTCTTGTTTAATGCTTCGGACGGGGGGTACATTTCGTTGAGTTCCTCAAGGCTTGGCATGGAATCCATTTCCTCTTGCCATGCCTCTTCTGCGGCAACTTTTACGATTGCATTAAACAATTTTTCATTTTCCATTTTCGCCACCTGTCAATGCTTCGCGCATTGCCTTTTTTGCTCTCGTTAATCTCATTTTGGACGCCGCATTGCTAATCCCTAAAATTTCTGCAATTTCTTCATGGTTGCGCTCACATATAAGATTTAGGTATGCAACATTTCTTAGGCTGTCGGGCAGGGCTTTGATTGCTTCCTTTATTGTTTCGTAACCCTCTTTTGCAATTAGTTGGTCTAACATGACGTCATCGTTGTCGGGTATGGCAGAGAGAATGTCCTCCGTATCATCTGCTGTATTGTACTTCATCTTTTTTAACATATCCCAAGATGTGGTCTTTATAATATTAACGATATATAGCTGCTGTTGGTAACAATTCATCTCAAAAATCTTTTTACGGTGACGTATCAGCTTTATTACAGAATCGGATAAAACATCTTCTGCAAGGGTTTTGTCCTTTACTATCTTAATGGCTATGTGAAACATTAAGCCGCGATATTTTTTGTAGAGGTCTTCGAGTTTGACCCGTTCCTCGTTGCTGTCTATTATTTCTATCCGATTCATAGCAATACGCCTCCTTTCAGGTGAACTATAATCGGTTTACTTTCATTTTACAACTCACTTACAAGAATATGCTTTTCACCTTTGCTCGTCCCTGATATATTCTAGTCACAGTAAATATTTCGAGCAGGGGTTTTTATGACACCTACAAAAAAGATTGTTCGTTCTTATGATATAGCATTGCACCACTTACTCTGTCCACCCCCCCACCCTTTTTTCAAAGCCCCCGCGCATTCGCGTAGGGTCTTTTTTTGTCCGTTTGTGGCACCGCTGTCCCCCTTTACAAGCCCCGTCGTTGCGGTATAATGTACGCATTACATACAGGAGGTGAACCGTATGAAAAAGAAGCCCCGTCTTTCCAGAAGGGTAAGCTACGCAAAGTACGGATATATTTTTTCCCTGCCTTTTGTGCTGGCGTTTTTGATTTTTCAATTGTACCCGTTAGTTTTTACAACGGCGATTGGTTTCACGAATATGCAGGGTTCTGTGATGCTTGGTTCGGGTTTGAACGAGGCAACATTTACGTGGAACACAGTTGTGGACGGCGGAAGCGAATTGCAAATTCACGGCGACATTTACCCGCCGAACGCAAGCAACAGAAACATTACGTGGGAGGTAATCCCCGGCACGGGCGACGCTGTTATCAACGAGAACGGTTTGCTTACGGCTATTGACAATGGGTCTGTAACGGTTCGGGCAACGTCGGATTATGACCCGGAAATATATGGCGAAGTCGAACTGAATATCATAGGGCATATCGAGCCGGTGCAGGCGGTTAATTTAACAAGCCCCGCAACGGCAATCACATCGGTTGGCGGAACTCTGCGCCTTACTGCGGAATTTTCGCCCGCAGACGCAACCACCCAAAAAGTAATTTGGGAAGTCTTGCCCGACACGGGAAATGCGTTTGTAAATGCCACGGGGTTGGTTACGGCAATTGAAGACGGAACGGTAACAATCCGCGCAACGGCGATAGACGGCACGGAATCCTATGCCGAAATGGAAATAACCATAAGCGGACAAACCACGGCGGACGGTATTTTGCCCTTTGTTCCCGTGACGGGAATAACACTTTACGGCGACGCGGACGAAATAACCGCAAACGGCGGCACATTGCAGATGTATATGGAAGTGTACCCAACCAACGCAGGACGTTTCAGCGGCACGGGCGAAGACATACGGCACACGCCGCCCGCCGTGCGCTGGGAAGTGATAAAAGGCACGGGTGACGCAAGAATAGGTGCGCACGGATATCTCACCGCCATCACAGACGGCACAATTACAGTCCGCGCCACCGCCACAGACGGCTCTAATGTTTTTGGCGAAAAAGAAATAACCATCAGCGGGCAGGAAACGCAGTCCGTTCCCGTTACCGCGCTAAATGTTTTCGGCGCGAACGACACCACCGTCATAAGCATAGAAGGGCGCACGCTAAGCCCCTTCCACCACTTCCAAGATATTTTATCGTCGCCGCTTTTCCGCACGGCGTTGCAAAATACGATTTTCATTTGGCTGTTAAACTTCATTCCGCAAATGGTTCTCGCGCTCGCGCTTGCGGCGTGGTTCACCAATACCATGATGAAACTGAAAGGCGTCGGCTTTTTCAAAATCATGTTTTATATGCCGAATATTATCACGGCGGCAAGTATCGCGCTGTTGTTTAGTACGCTGTTTGGGCATCCAATCGGGCCTGTGAATGACTTTCTTGTGCGGTTCGGATTTACCGAAGGCTCTGTAAATATTTTGAACAATATGTTTGCAGAACCCTTCGGCTTCAGAATTTTCTACGCACAGTTAATCGTGGCGTTTATCCAATTTTGGATGTGGTACGGCGTTACCATGATAATTCTGGTTGCGGGAATCATGGGCATAAGCCCAACCCTTTTCGAGGCCGCCGCAATAGACGGCGCGACCCATACCAAGGCGTTTTTCCATGTAACACTGCCCGCCCTGCGAACCATTGTGCTGTATGTACTTGTTACCAGCTTTGTGGGCGGTATGCAGATGTTCGACATCCCGCGATTATTTAACAACGGCTTGCCGCAAAACTCTACGCTTACCACATCGCTTTTCATCTTCCAGCAAGCTTTCGAGGGTGCGCAACGCTTTAACCGCGCCGCCGCCGCCAGCATGATAATGTTTGTAATCATCTGCGTTTTCTCAAGCGTTTTGTTCTATATAATGCGCGACAAAGACGCGGGCAAGCAACGCCGCGAACTTAAAGCGCGTGAAAAAGCAAGGAGGGCGGGCTGATGAATATAGGATTAAAAATTGCCAAGGGCTTTATATATGTGTTGTGTGTCACGCTCACAATTTTAAGTATTCTGCCCTTCCTGATAATGTTCGTTAACTCCACGAGAAGCACACCGCAAATACAACAAAACGCGCTTTCGTTTGCGCCAAGCACATTTTTGATGGACAACTACCGTCACATGATGGGTTATGTTTCAATGCCCGTTTTGGACGAAAGCGGCAACCAAATTTTGGACCAAGACAACCGCCCGCTAATGCGCTACGAACGCGTAATAGAACGCGCTTTCAACCCCTTTATCGGGTTTAGGAACTCGCTGATTGTTTCCATTGGCGTTACGCTTTTGGCAATCTATTTCTCGTCCCTCACCGCATACGCAAACGTGGCTTACGATTGGAAATTCAAGAAAGCCCTCTTCGTTTTCATCCTGTTTGTGATGATGATACCCGCGCAGGTTTCTGTAATCGGTTTCTTCCAATTCGCCTTTCGCGTGGGGTGGGCAAACACCTTTTGGCCGCTTATTCTGCCGTCCATTGCGTCACCCACAATCGTATTTTTCATGCGCCAATATATGCTCGCGTCCCTCCCGCTGGACATTATCGAGGCCGCCCGCATAGACGGCGCAAAGGAATTCTTCACCTTCAACAGAATTATCATGCCGATATTAAAACCCGCAATCGCCACACAGGCCATTTTCGTTTTTGTTGGCAGCTGGAACAACCTGTTCCTGCCCTCCATCCTACTCACCGCCAACGAAATGCGCACCATGCCCGTAATGGTGCAACTACTGCGCGGCGACATCTACGATACCGTTCTTGGTGCGCAATATCTGGGCTTAGCAATGACCGTTCTGCCGCTGTTTATTGTGTATTTCATGCTGTCCAAATACATCATCGCAGGCGTGGCTATCGGTGGCGTGAAGGATGAGTAATTCGCGATTGTAAATAGCGTTTTTACAGCAAAAAAACGAGCATTGGCTTTCTCGCCGCTGCTCGTTTTTTTGCTGATATTTTGAAGCCGCTCCTTTGCTTAATCCAAGGGGTAGAACAATTCAGGGGAATAACTCAAGTATTCATCTTCCGCCGCCGCCGGAACAGTGTCGTAATCATATTCCGATAATGCGTCCTTGTGCCGGCGCAATATCTCTTGCCTGTATTCCATCACCGCATAAATGCAGTCATCGTTGAACCCGGTGTTTAATCCGCGTGCCAATATTATATTCGTATTGTCGGGCGTGTTGCCGGTGACAATTGCGCCCGGGCTTATGCTTACGTTTGCAGGATTGCCGCCATTGGAATAAATCCCGCCGCCGGAATGAGTAGCGATATTATTGGTTATTGCCCCACCGGTCATGCTAAGCCCAAGCCCATTAGCCACTGTCCCTATAACCCACACACCTCCGCCGTATATGGTTGCTACATTGCCTGTGATTGTACCGCCGCTCATATTCATTCGACTATTGCCAAATATATCTACACCGCCGCCCAATGATGCGCGATTATTGCGAATTATACCACCATGCATATTGAACGTGGAGCCGTGAAGTGCCACCGCGCCACCAACAGCGGCGCGACAGTTCTCAATCACACTACCGTTACGCATCGTCAACGTGCCATCCCTAACGCTCACGCCACCTGACTCTGTATCTGCGCTTTCGCCACATAGCGTGATGTTATTATCCAGTATCAAATTGCCACTTACTATAAAATGTCGCTGACTACGATTCCTTTGCGTCAACGTGCGCATGATGTTCAGATTGTTGCTTACAAGAGTTATATCTCTGCCTGATGGGATTGTAATTGTACCGCCAATTACTCCGGTTGGTGCAGAAAAATCAGCACCAATGCTAATCGTGCGTGACTCACCATAACCCACGGAGTTTATCTCGCGACGGAGGTCGTCCCAACTGGATATGGGCGGGGTTGGCTTTTCTGCAATGCCTACAACAAATGCGGCGTTGTCGAAACGGTTGCTAGAAGTCACAACAAATCTCCATTCGCCGGGTATTGGGTTTGAAACACTAATCCCTTGAGAGCCAAGGCTTACAACTGTCATGTTTGATGCATTAAACTCTGCAAAACTTGTCGCATTTACCGGCTGTGACAATTCGACAATTAAATCCTCTAAATCCTCCGGGTTTATGATAATTGATTCAAGCCACGGCAAATGTGCGTCGTATGCCCTGCGCTCTTCAAGGCTGATACAGCAGTGTGTTTTAACGTTTTCCTCCAAATTGAAGCTATCATCCAATCGTAAATCAAAGGATGTGGCAAATGCTTGCGGCAATACGTTTTCGCTAGGCGTCGCAATGCCAATTCCTTCATTTGTAAACACGCGCCCTAATGGGTCAACCAGTTGTATTGTAAACCTACCCATGGAAGGGTCTAACATCAGTCTGAAATCGTTTCCTATGGCTGGCGTGTGCGAAAAAACATTGGACGATTCTTGCGGCATTAAAGTGCCGAAAACAGCACCCTCAAAGCTGTAACCATAAGCCGCCGCAAGTGTATTCATATTGTCCACTATGCTGTTGTGGCTCAAACGTAACACCACATACCTAAGGAACTCGTCAATAGTGGCGGTTGCCTGTTCCGAGTTGTGGAAAGAGGTAAATAATACCCTTCCTTGCCCATATGGAAATGAGAACGCCACCGGATGACCATTGGCAGGATGTCGTAGGTATATTGTTGCATTACCGGGCACTCTTGTTGCAATTCGCGCCCACAGACCCACTACGCCCATGTGACTTGCGCCCCCTAACTGAGCGGCAAGCCCTGTATTAACAATTTGTGCGTTAAAATCGTGACGGGTAATCAGGGCAAACCTTACATGATTAGTAAATGCTTGTGCCAGCATATCCGCAGACAGGTCTGATACATACAATACGCCACCTCTTGACACAAACTGCCTAACAGCTGCCGGCGCAGGGTGCGCGTTACAGGCTACAAAAATGATATCATAATTGCCGGAACGTGCCGCAAAATTTGCGACAGGAAGCACACTAAACGCAACGCCATTTCGTGCCAGCACAGTGCAAACTAAGTCATACCGACCGGAAACTACTGCAATGCGTGGCTGTGGCGCAGTTAGTGTCTCAAGGCTAATGTACCTTAATGTGTTAATAGCCCTCCCGTTTGATAGTGGTATATGAGTAACCGCTGTGCCGCTAAATGTTTCTGTGCCTATTTGCCGTGTTGCCGCAACTGCGGGATTTGAGGATGTGTTTGTTATAAAGTGGTATGTTCCGCTAATTCTTACGGTTCCGTCTGTGCCGTTTGAACCTCTACCGATAGCAACTGCATTGCCGGAACTTGACGCTATGGCTTCAACCGAGCCACCATTTATTGTGATATTGCCACCATGTCCCAAAGTGCCACCGCCTATACCGGCACCATTGTTACCGCCGATTGCTGTGATGTCTCCACCATTTATTGTGATATTGACGCCTTCCCTTGACCCGCCGCCGTCGCCTATACCTGCACCGTGAACATTACCGATTGCTGTTATAATACCGCCGTTTATTGTTATATTGCCACCACTTGCGCTATCGCCGCCGCCTATTCCGGCACCATAAAGACCACCTGTTGCGGTTATTACCCCACCGTTTATTGTAATATTACCCCCTTCTCCAAATGGTCCGGAGCCTATACCGGCACCAGCATTACTATGACCACCTGTTGCCGTTATAACTCCACCATTTATTATAATATTACCGCCATCTCCTTCGTATCCGCCACCTATGCCGGCAGCAAAAATGTAATTGCTTGCTACTATAATCCCGCCGTTTATGGTGATATTGCCGCCTGTCTGCATCTCGCCACCGCCAATTCCGGATTGCGCCCTACCACCTGTTGCGGTTAATCTACCTGCGTTATCGGCTGTTGATTGAGCAAAAATTGTAATGGTGTTGCCCTCGGAAACATTAATGCCTTGAGTTGCGTTTAAATGCGCGCCATTTGCCAAAATTAGATTAATATTACCTTGAACCGTTACCCTGTTGGCATAAGTAACATTGCCCTGCACCACAAACCAACCACTGGTTAGTGTGTTTGGCAGTGGGTTGCCCGGGGTAGGGGGTATAAGGCTTGTGACACCAAACCGATGTTCTTCATCACCATTTTCATTTAGAAACGGAACATTGTTGACAATACCACCATTGGCAAACGCTACAGTTGGTGTTAGTCCTATAATTACAAATGTAATAAAAACAAAAAACAGTTTTTTCATGTCGAGTTCCTCCAGTTTGTATAGTTTTTTGCAACTTTGCAATTTGTATTATGGTAAATGCAAAGCTGGAAAATTGCAACAATTTTTTACATAAAAAAAGTTTTTTTTACAAAAAAATCCCCCTGAAATTTTCGCGAGGATTTTGTGAGAATCTATTGTTCCCGAAATGTACCATAAATTTCACCTACATTGTGTGCAAGACCACCAGACACATTTCCCGCGTTGGAGTTATTAATTATAGTAATCACACTTGCAAAACCAACAATTCCACCTGTAGCAGTAAACGATTCAATGTCCCCTTTGTTATGGCAATTGGTTATTGAGCCGAATCGCATAAGACCGGTAATACCTCCCGCATGAGAAATCCTTGCGGGGTTAGAAGCGTAAATTGCCCCTGTGTTAAAACAATTGCTTATGTGAGATGCATTATTGGGGTCATCCGCTATAGTCCAGCCGCTTATCCCCCCGGCAAAAGCAAAACTGCCAATACCGGTTATTGCGGATATATCACCCGTGTTATGGCTATCCGAAATAATACTGTAACGAACATAACCGATAAGCCCCCCTGCATGAGCATCAGACCCAACATAGGGTTCATTTACCGCGATTACTGTACCTGTGTTGAAAGAGTTGGTTAGTGTACCCCCCCTCAAAAAACCGCTGATTGACCCGGCAATTACATTGCTGTAAGCCCCGCCTGTTGATGTCCCCTTTATACTGCCGTCAACCATTCCTAAATTTTTAACTGTTCCCTCTCGGATAAATGAAAACAGCCCAACCAAAAGATGTTGCCTTGATGAAGTTCTATTAATATTTAATCCGATAATTTCAAAGCCGCCGCCGTCATAAACCCCGCGAAATACATAGTCAAACCAATTTATGTCGGACTCGAAAGTCCCGATAGGTTCCCAGCCCGCGCCGTTGTTGTAAAACAAGCCGTTCGGGTTTCGGGTATCAAAGTACATATCAATGTCATTAATTTGAATGTAGTGCGCGTAAAGGTTAAACCGCACCGCGTTCAGGTCTTGCGGGGTGGACACGTGGTAGGGGTCTTCTGCCGTGCCGCTTCCACCCGGGAAACGGTGCTTGCCATGCGTTGGGTCACATCTTAAACAGCCGCCACGCGGGCAAAGGGTTTCAAAATGCCCTGCCAACATACGTGCAAGGCGCGTTACGCTTGCCGCACTTACAAACCCGTCACAGTTTGTGTCTGCAATCCGCCGCCATTCATCCGTGTGGGTTTTGTGATTTGGTATGTTTTCAAATTGTCCTGTTACATAACGCGCAATAAAAGTTGCGTCCGCGCTTGTTAAACGCCCGTCACCGTCTGCATCGCCAATAACACCCGTCATGGGTTTCCCCTCTGCCGCCGCAAAAACCGACATGACCAACACAAAAAACACCGCAACCATAAGTTTCACGGCAAACTTTTTCCCTTTCATAATCCAACCCCATTCCCATGCGTTATCACCAAATCATTATATGGATTATATCCCTCACACATATAAAAACGCAACACTTAAAGTACAAAAATAGCTGTTGCGGCAAGAACTTGATTCTCGCTACGCAACAACTTCACGTTCTCTCCGATACTAATTTTCATATCATCATCTCATATGTACTTTACCCCGTCGCGTTTAATTCAACATTTAGTTTTTTATTGCATTTTCTATATCCCTTGAACCGTAAATAATCCTGTGTATTTCTACAACGTGGGTATCTTCCTTAACTTTGTAGAAAACGGAATAACTTTTCACGGTTGTTACCCTGTATTGCGGTCGCTGAAAATGCTTTGGATAACGAAAGGGCATTGTTTCAAGGCTATCAACGCGGTTTATTATTTCGCCTATTATTTTATCTGCAAGCCCACTGCCTACGCCATCAAGATATTCTGCAATTTTCGCGAAATCATTGCTCGCCGTGTCCATGTAGAATATGTCATACATGGGTTTTTCTCCTGCGGTTTAAGATTCTTTCGTGTACTTCCTCTTTAGAGTACCATTTTGTATCGGGGTCTTTCGCCCGTTCCTCCGCTTCATCCAGCGCATTTATAATGTATTGCTGATGTGCGAAGTCCTCATATTTTGCATATTCTTCCATGCTAATTAAAACCGTTTCGCCTTTACCGCAGTTTGTGATAATTACAGGATTGTTTTTTATTGCTAAATCCGCAAGCTCTCTGTAATTGTTGCGCAGTTCTCTTGACGGGCGCACTTGAACGTGTGGCATATATATCAACTCCTTGCTTTTTAAGATTGTATCAAACACTGACTACGCTATCAAGTTAAAAAAAGGCTGTTGCCAATCGTTTTCACGATTTGGCAACAGCCTTTTTTCGTTCCGCTAAATTATTTCCACATTAACTTTCTTTTCTTCGTTGATTGCGGCGGCTTTTACAAGGGTGCGGATTGCGCGTGCGGGGCGTGCTGTATGTTCAAGACAGCCCGACTTCTCGTAGAAAGCCAACAGCTTTTCCCATGTGATTATGGCTTCGTTAATCCGCCCCAATTCTTGCAGGGTGTGCGCCGTTGCGTAATAATTATCAACCACGGACGGGTCAAGGAGAATGGATTTTTCCCAGCAATCAAGGGCTTTTTCATGCTCCCCCTGTTCGCGTAGCACGAACCCGCACAAGCTGTGCAAAAATGCGTCATTGGGGAATTTCTCAAGCCCGCGAAGGGCTGTTTCCAGTGCCAACTCGGTGTTTCCGTGAGTGTTAAGGTTTCTGCCGACAGGATAATATGCGTGTACTAAATTATGCCAATTTTTTATATTTGCGGAGTCGGATTTAATCTGCGCTTCGTATTTTTCGATGCTTTCGTGATTACGCCCCTGTTTTGCCAATAGCGTAATCAGCAAGTTTTCCGCGCCGTTATCGCCAAGAGATATTGCTTCATTTAACAGGCTCTCCGCCTTCGCCGCAAGAGCGTCTGCACGGTAGATATTCAGCCGCGCATAGCCGCTTATGTCGCAGGCGTCTGCATTGTCGCTTGAAACCAGCCGCTCATACTCGGCTTCAGCCTTGTCAAAATCCTCTTTCCTGCCCGTCATGTCATACCTTGCCGTTAAACGCTCTGCCCTGTTTTTGTAACCCGTCATGTCCACTTTAAACAACTCGTCAATCGTAATGTCGAAATACTCTGCGATAATCGGCAGCAACGCGATATCAGGCGTAGTTACCCCGTTCTCCCACTTGCTCACCGCCTGACACGATATTTTTAAATAGTCTGCCAGTTGCTCTTGCGTAACTTGCTTCTCGCTACGCAACAATTTCACGTTCTCTCCGATACTAATTTTCATATCATCACCTCATATGTACTTTACCCCGTTGCGTTTAATTCAACAATAACCGCGCAGGCTACGTAATATCAACTGCTACTATAAAATCAGGAGTGTGACCATTAACGACACCATCTGTACATCGGCGTTATAATGTCGTATACTATTTGGGAGGTGATTTCAATGGTAGCTACTAAATCAAATGTGAATGTAAAAATTGATACTACGGTTAAAGAAACCGCAACCATGCTATTAGACCGCATGGGAATTGACCAGACCACGGCAATAGATATGTTTTACAGGCAGATAATAGCCGAACGGCGTTTGCCTTTTCAGCCTGTGGTTGCCCCTACGCCGGAAGAACAACTAACAAGAGCAATTCGGAATATCCCAAGGGTAAAACTTGAAGCAGACGAGAATGGTTATGCCGTTGTAGATAAAGATAAACACCCCGAAATTTACGACTGGGCGGTGAATGGTTGATGAATCCATACGACCTTCACATTGCCTATGTTGCGTGGAGTAGTGACGGAAAACGCCGACCTGTATTAGTGCTATCTTCCACTCAAAACGAAGCGGCTGTTTTTCAGATTACATCACAATATGATAGCAAAAGTGCCGCTATTCAAGCCCAATACATCGCCATTGATGATTGGGCGCAAGCGGGGCTTGCAAAGCAATCTTACATAGACATCGGCAGAATCATTGATTTACCGATAGCTACTATTCAATCTGCGCCCATTGGTAAGTTATCAGAAAAAGACTTGCGCAAATTACTCGCCATATTGAACTACTGAAAGGGGTTACAGTATGACTACCCATAAAGAAAAAGTGTTAGCGCATTACAAGGATTACACCGACAGAGCGGGTGAAGACAACAGGTCAAATTTTGTACTAAGTTGCAATAAAAAAAGGCTGTTGCCAATCGTTTTCACGATTTGGCAACAGCCTTTTTTTGTCATGCCTAAATTATTTCCACATTAACTTTCTTTTCTTCGTTGATTGCGGCGGCTTTTACAAGGGTGCGGATTGCGCGTGCAATGCGGCCTTGTTTGCCTATTACTTTGCCCATGTCGTCGGGGGCAACTTTTAGGCGCAGGGTGGTTACGCCGTCTTTTTCTTCTTCGATTACTTCAACTTTGTCGGGCTCGTCCACCAAGCGTTTTGCAACCATGTTTAAAAGTTCGTTCATTGTGCTTTCCCTCCCTAAACTCCGGACTTTTTAAGGAGTGCGCGAACTGTATCTGTGGGTTGCGCGCCTTTGGAAATCCAATCTTTTGCGGCATCTGTGTCTACGCGCAGGTCGGTTGGTTTTTTGGTTGGGTCGTATGTGCCGATTTCTGCAAGAACCTTGCCGTCACGCGGGGTGCGGCTGTCTGCTACAACAATACGATAAAACGGAGATTTTTTTGCTCCCATTCTTTTCAAGCGAATCTTTACCATTTTTAAATCACCTTTCAAAATTTTTTATTTTTTTATAATAAGACCTTGGGGGACGCTGTCCCCCAAACCCCCTGCAAGGGGACAAGTCCCCTTGACCCCGTCTTTGAAAACCGCGTAGCGGTTTTCAGGTCAAAGTTTTTTGTCGAACTTTTTTTCAAAAAAGTTCGTGGAGGTTCGGGGGTGAACCCCCCGAGGTTTTAATTATCCTACCCGAAAAACGGAAGCTTGCCCATTTTGCCAAGCAAGCCCTTGCCTTTTTTGCCGCCCTTGCCCATCATGCCGGAGAAGCCTTTTAGCATTTTGCGCATTTCCTCGAATTGCTTTAGAAGGCGGTTTACTTCTTGGATGGTGCGGCCGCTTCCGGCGGCTATGCGCCGTTTGCGCGAACCGTTCAGGATTTCGGGGTTCTGCCGCTCCTTCTTTGTCATGGACTGGATTATGGCTTCCATGTGAACCATGGCTTTTTCGTCAATTTCCGCGCCTGCAAGTGCGGCTTGGTTTACGCCCGGCATCATGCCCAACAAGTCCTTGATGTTGCCCATCTTTTTGATTTGTTGCATTTGTTGCAGGAAGTCTTCCAAGTCAAGCGAGTTTTCGCGGAATTTTTTTTCAAGGTCGGCGGCTTGCTTTTCGTCGAAAGCCTGTTGGGCTTTGTCGATTAGGCTTAGAACGTCGCCCATGCCAAGTATTCGTGATGCCATGCGGTCGGGGTGGAAGGGCTCCATGTCGTCAAGTTTTTCGCCCATGCCTATATATTTGACGGGTTTGCCTGTCACTTTTTTGACGGAAAGAACCGCACCGCCGCGTGTATCCGAGTCCAGTTTTGTAACGATAATGCCGTCCAAGCCAAGTTTTTCGTCAAAGGTTTTTGCAACGTTTACGGCATCTTGCCCCGTCATCGCGTCCACCACTAAGAGAATTTCCTGCGGCTTAACTTTTGCGCGGATATCGCCCAGTTCGTCCATTAATGTGTCGTCTATATGCAAACGGCCGGCGGTGTCTATGAGTACAATGTCGTGTCCGTTTTCGTTTGCGAATTCCAAACTTTTTTCTGCAATGGTTACGGGGCTTGCTTTGTCGCCCATTTCAAAAACGGGAATATTGTACGTGCTTCCCACTACCTGCAACTGCTTGATTGCCGCAGGGCGATAAACGTCACACGCCACAAGAAGCGGGCGTTTGCCCTGCTTGCGCATTAGCCCCGCAAGCTTGCCGCTACTGGTGGTTTTTCCCGCGCCCTGAAGCCCAACCATCATGTAAACCGTAGGCGGTTTTGACGAAAAAGTAAGCTGGCTTTGGGTAGAACCCATAAGTGCAATCATTTCCTCATGGACGAGTTTGATTACCTGCTGACCGGGGTTAAGGCTCTCTAAAATTTCATGCCCAACGGCTTTTTCCGTAATGCTTGCAACAAAGTCTTTTACAACGCGGAAGTTTACATCCGCTTCAAGCAATGCAAGACGCACCTCGCGCATTGCTTCCTTTACATCGCCCTCCGCAAGCTTGCCTTTTCCGCGAAGCTTCTTGAATACGTCTTGCAGTTTTTCGCCTAAGCTTTCAAATGCCATATTGTGCCGCCCCTTAGAGGTTGGATGTGAGACTGTTTAACAACCTTCGTATTTGTGCGATAATCGCGCCGCGTTCTGTGGTGTGCGGGTTGCTTTCAAGGTCGTCCAGCGCGAGATTTATTTTTGACGCAAAAGCTTGCTGATTTTCAGACTTTTCAACCAAGCCCAAAAGCTTATCGTAGTGGTTAAGCCGCCCGTTCACGCGCTTTAGCATATCCGCAACGGCTTGCGGCGTGATTTCCATATACGCGCCAATTTCCGCCAACGAGTTGTCTTCCATATAATGCATTGTGAAAACTTCGCGCTGTTTGGCGGTTAGCAACGCCTCGTAGAAATCGAAACGCAAATTCTTTTGCTGTCTGGTTTCAGGTAAATCCATAGTTCACGTCCTTAGGAATTGTTAAGTGATAACTTGCGAATTTAGGCGCAGGATTTTTGTCTAAAGGCAAGGCGCAAAAGCCGCCGCGACACAGAGTGTCGCAAGGATTTTTGCAACGCAGACTTTCGGCAAAAATACAAGCATTAATTCGCAAGTTATTGCTTGACAGTTCCTTAAAGCAAAAAACCTTTGTACAGTATAAGTACTTTAATCGCGGTTGTCAAATTTTATTACCTGCATAAACCATCCCCCGTCCGCATAAATATACTTCGATAGACCTCTAATTAAGGAAAGGGGTGGGCGAACTGCGGAAAATAAAAGAATCCATAACGAGTTTCCTGTCACTACCTAAAGAAATCGCACTAGACCTGCCTTTGCTAACGGCAACAGGGCGCAACGAAGTAACTATCGAAAACTACAAAAACCTAATCGAATTTACGGAAACAAAAATTCGCATACGCACCCGCGACGGCGCAATGACCATAGAAGGTCAAAATCTGAAACTTCGCCAAATAACCACAGAAAACGTGTTGGTTTCGGGGCTGGTTTCCAAAATTGATTATACATAGGGGCATACAATATGATACTAAACGTGTGGCAATTTGCAAAAGGATATGTGCGGCTTGCGGTTACGGGTTTTAACGTGGAGCGTTTTTTGAATATGGCGGCGTTTCGCGGGGTGTATCTGTGGGACGTGACGCGCACGGAAAAGGGCATAGAGCTTAACGTAAGCATCGGCGGGTTCAGAGTGCTGAAGGGTTGCGCAAAAAAAACGAACTGCCGCACAAAAATTGTGGAGAAGAACGGCGTACCGTTTTTTCTGCATAGATATAGGAAGCGTAAAATTTTGATGGGCGGCGTCCTTTTTTTTGTGATGGGGCTGATGACGCTTGCGTCTTTTGTGTGGCACATAGAAATTGACGGAAACGAAGCGGTTACGCACGAGACTATCATGACGTTTTTGGAAGGCGAAGGTCTGCGAACGGGAGCGTTAAAATTTCGGTTAAGCGACAGAGAAATTCAGGCGGCGATTCTAAATAATTTCTCGGAAATAAGTTGGGCAGACGTTTACACACGCGGCACGCGCACGACGGTTCTTATTGCCGAAGCGTTGCCGCCTAAAGAAATTTTCGACCGCAAAACACCTGTTCATGTTGTTGCGCAAACGGAGGGGCTTATCACCGCAATTGTTACGGGCGCGGGTGCGCCGCTGGTTCGGCAAAACGATATCGTGCGCGAGGGCGATATGCTGGTAAGCGGTATTCTGGAACTTGACCCCGAAATGCCGGGCTCGCCAAATGTGTATGTCCACGCATATGCCGAAGTGTGGGCGCGGCGATATCACACGCTGGAATTTTCCGTACCTTTCGCATACGAAGAAAAAGTTTTTACAGGGCAAATTGTAAATCGCCGCGCCGTACAGTTACTCTTTGCGGGTAACAGGCGAATAAATTTGCCCGGAGGTGGAAATTCTTTTGAATCATATGATAGAATAACCACGCACCAACAAATTGGCGCAAGCGGAGATTATCCGTTGCCCTTTGTAATTGTAACCGAACGCTTTTACGAATTCGCGCCAACGCCGCGTACACGCACCCCCGAGCAAGCCGCAGAACTTGCCGAGCGCATTCTAAATAATCGCATTATCCGCGAATTCGATTTCGCTACAGATATCATTAACCGCGAAATAAATCTGCGCCAAACTCCCGACGCACTCCACGTAAATGCACTAATCACCACACACGAAAGAATCGACAAGCAAATTCCGATTAGAGTTGAAGAGAAAGACCTTGGGGGTTCCACCCCCAATTCCCCCGCAAGGGACGTTGTCCCTTGACCCTATTTTTGAAAACCGCGTATGCGGTTTTCAGGTTAAAGTTTTCGTGAAACTTTTTCAAAAGTTTCCGGGGTTCGGGGCGGAGCCCCGAGAACTAAAAAAACAGAGGTGCATATGAATATAGAAATCCCCGCAGCGTTAATCCATAATGTTTTCGGCAAGCTGGACGAGCATATCAGGAAGATTGAACAGGCGTTTGCCGTTACGGTAATCACGCGTGACGAGGGGGTTCATATTATGCAAAACGCGCCGAATGCAGAGGGCAAAAAGGCGGAGAAAGTTCTGCGTCATTTGGTTGCGCTGGCGAAAAAGGGCGAAACCATTACGGAACAGCAGGTAAATTATTCGATTGCCGCGCTGGAGGACGAGCATGAGCAAATAGAAAACTTGTCGGACGATACGGTTTGTAATACAATCTCGGGGCGGCCCGTTAAACCTAAAACCGTCGGGCAGAAAAAATATTTAGACCAAATCCGCAAAAACACAATAGTTTTTGCCGTCGGCCCTGCGGGAACGGGCAAGACATATCTTGCAATGGCTATGGCAATTACCGCCTTCCGTGCGGGTACGGTAAACAGGATAATTCTAACGCGCCCCGCAATTGAAGCGGGCGAAAAACTGGGCTTCCTGCCCGGTGACTTACAGCAAAAAGTTGACCCGTATTTGCGCCCGCTTTACGACGCACTTCATGATATAATGGGTGCGGAAACATTCCTGCGAAATTTCGAGCGCAACCTCATAGAAGTAGCCCCCCTTGCATATATGCGCGGACGCACACTGGACAATTCCTACATCGTCCTAGACGAAGCGCAAAACACCACCCCCGAGCAAATGAAAATGTTTCTAACCCGCCTTGGGCGCGATTCCAAAGCCATCATCACAGGCGACATAACCCAAATAGACCTGCCCGAGGGCAAAACATCCGGCCTTGTTGAAGCCACAAAAATTCTTGAAAACATAGAGGGCATCGGCATTTCCCACCTCACAAACCGCGACGTAGTTCGCCACCCCCTTGTGCAAAAAATAATTTCCGCATACGATAAAGAAGACGCACGGAGGAAGTATAAGAACAACAGAAAATAAGACCTTGGGGCGTTGCCCCAAACCCCACGAACTTTTTTGAAAAAAAGTTCGACAAAAAACTTTAACTTGAATCGTGCATACGCACGATTCGGGAAATACGATATGGTTTATCGCTAGTCCAAGTCAAAGTTTGGGTCAAGCCTTTTTAAAGGCTTGCAGGGTTTGGGGCAGAGCCCCAAGGTCTTAAAAAGAGGAGTCAGCAATGCGAAAGCATCTAATAAATGCAATTTTAATTTTTGCGGCGTTTGCGGTAACGTGCCTTGCGATTGCAACGGGTTCTTATTTTAATGCGGGGCTTATCATGCAGGTGGATACTGTTTCGGAGATATTGGTTCGTGCGCCGAGGGACACGGAGGACGCGGCGGGAACAGAGCGCAACAGGCAAGCGGCGTTAAGGCTTGCGGAAGGCTTACAGGAAGTGTTTAGCGTAGACCACAGCGAGTGGATTACGGTTGCCAATAACTTGGGAATGCGAAGGGCAGAAATTGAAGGGATACGGGAAGAGTACAGGCGAGAGCGGGCGGCATACGAATATGCCCACGAAACCTTGGAAGACCGTATTTTTGAACATAGATTACTGATAGAGCAAGCGCAGGCAGATTGGGTAGAGCGGGTAAACGCAGCGGCTCTTGCGGGCGAAACGCCGCCGTCCATGCCGTCTGTTCCGCCGTCGCCGCAACCGCCTGTGTGGGAGGGCGAAGTGTTTGAGGCGTTTGCGCGTCTGCCGCTTCTTTCGGAGCTTAGTGTCGTGAATCAAGAATTTATTGTTTCCATGACAGGCGAAAATTTTGCGCAAATGTGGGACGCCTTGGAAGCGGCGGCAGAGGTTGTGCAAAATGCGGAGGTTATCCATTATCCTGTGGTTACTACCGTGGCAATGGACAACGCGGTTAGGAATGCGTTGCGCCCCGCCGAGTTGGACAGGGCAAGGGAAGAACTTGCGGGCATTATCGTTTTGGAGTCTCTTCGCGCAAACGCGATTCCAAACGAGGAAATAAATCAGCGTAATTTTCTTGAAGCGGTGGCAAATTACGAAATTGAAATAATCCCTGAGGGCGCGATTATTATTGACGAGGGTCAACTTGTTACGCAAGAGATTTTCGATATCCTTGCGGGGCTGGATATGCTTGCGCCCGAGTCTTTGTTGGACAACCTCTATCCCATGCTGGGTGTGTTTTTTCTTGTATCGGTTTTGTTTCTGGGCGCGCTTATGTATTTGAAGTTTTATCACAAAAGTATCGCGGCAAATTTAAGTGAAGCCACGCTTTTGTTTACGCTGTACACCCTTACCGTTGTGCTTGTTTGGGCGTTCGGCAATATGCCTTTTCCGTTTCTGCCCATACTTATTTTTCCCACACTTGTTGCCATTTTGATAGACCGCAGGTGTGCAACCGCGCTAAATTTCGCGCTTATACTTGTTTGCTTTTTCATTGTAAGCGGCGATTTAACATACCTGCTTTTTTATTCGGCGGCGGGTATGCTTTTTTGTATGTTTTCCAAGTACACAACGGAGCGCGGGCGGTTTATCTGGGTGGGCATTTTGATTTCCGCAATCATGTTTATGCTGTCCATTGCCGTCACGTTTATCACAGACCGCAACGCCGTGTTTTACGATGTTGGCTCCATTATAATGACGGCGGGTTTTGCGGCACTCATGGGTATTTTGACGATATTCATTTGCATGGGAAGTCTGCCCCTTTGGGAGACGTTTTTTGGCGTGGTAACGCCCATAAAATTGCTGGACTTAACCAACCCCACAAACTTGCTTCTGCGGCGACTTATGATTGAAGCCCCCGGCACATATCACCACTCATTGATTGTGGCAAACTTGGCAGAAACCGCCGCGCTGGACATAGGCGCAAACGCCCACGCCGCAAGGGTTGGCGGCTATTATCACGATGCGGGCAAGCTGAAATACCCGCACTATTTTGTGGAAAACCTAGACGGCGGCGAAAACCCCCACGACCATTTAGAACCGCGTAACAGCACACAAATTATCATGAGCCACGTAGCATACGGGCTAACCCTTGCCACGGAACACAAGCTGCCGCAATTCGTGCGCGACATAATAAAGGAACATCACGGCACAACGCTAATGCAGTTTTTCTACCTTAAAGCCCGCGGAAGTGAAGACGGTTGCGAAGAAAGCGACTTCCGCTACCCATTTACAATTCCGCAAACCCGCGAATCCGCTTGCGTAATGCTTGCAGACTCCGTAGAAGCCGCCGTGCGCAGTATGATACCAAAAATCTCTTCGCTGGATGAAGTGGAAAAAACAATCCGTCATATCATTCGCGGCAAGCTAAACGACGGCCAACTCGCCGAAAGCGACCTTAGCATAAAAGACGTTACCATCATAGAGCAGAGTTTCTTCCGCGTACTAAAAGGAATGTACCACGAACGCATTGCGTACCCTAAGGAGAACAAAAAATGAAAATTCACTGGGACGACAGAAGCCCCGAACCTATACCAAAATCCTACCGCGTAACCATGAAACAGGCCGCAATAGCGGCTTTAAAGCGGTGCTTTGAAATGGAAGACCTGCGCAAACTGCAATACGAAGTTAGCATCTCCCTAGTCTCCGACGAGGAAATGCGCGGGCTTAACAAAAAATATCGCGACAAGGACACCCCAACAGACGTGCTATCCTTTCCCACAACAGACCACCCGTCCCAAAGCGACATTTTTCCCATGGGCGATATTGTAATATCAACGGAAACAGCCGCACGTCAAGCCACAGCCAACGCCCAATCCCTTGAACGCGAACTGGCATTCCTAACCGTTCACGGCACACTGCACCTACTAGGCCTAGACCACGAAACAAGCGCGCACGACGACGAAATTATGAACGAAATACAAGATGAAATTATGGGCAAGTTATAAGACCTTGGGGGCTCTGCCCCCAATACCCCCGCAAGGGGATAAATCCCCTTGACCCCTATTTTAAAATCGCGCATACGCGCGATTTTGGACCTGCGATTTTGTTTATCGCTAGTCCGTGTTAAAGTTTTTGTTCAAACTTTTTTCAAAAAGTTTGCGGGGTGTGGGGCAGAGCCCCACGAAATTATCTTTTATCAGGCGAGGCGTTGTTAAAATGAAATCACGGAACTTTATAAAGTCGTTAGGCCACGCGTTTACGGGCATACGGGCGGCGGCGGCGCGGGAGCGTAATTTTAGAATACAAATAATTGCGGGTATTTTGGCAATAATATGCTGTATTGTTTTTCAGGTGGACGCGCTTATGTTTGTGCTGGTGGCGTTTGCAATATTTTTTGTGCTTGCAATGGAGCTGGTTAATACGGCGGTGGAAGCGGTTGTGGATTTGGTAACTGGCGGCAAGCCGCATCCGCTTGCCAAAATTGCAAAAGACGCGGCGGCGGGCGCGGTTCTGTTGGCGGCGGCGTTTTCGGTTGTGGTTGCGGGCGCGGTTGCATGGGCGGTAATACGTCGCTTTATTTAGGAGATATATGTAGATGAAAACGAAGATGAAAAATATTCTTGAAAAAGTTGTTCCGGTTTTAAAAACCAAAGCCTTTGTGCTTTCCTTTTTGGCGTCGTTTAGTGTGGTGGCGGTTCTTTTTGCGATTGCGCTTATTGTAAGCGATGTGCGAAACGAGATTGCGAATGAAGAGGCGTTCCGCGAATTTCCAACGCCGCCGCGTACTTTGTGGGGACCGACGCCACCCGAACCGGAAGAAGAACCCTGCGACCTTCCGCCGTACCCAACGCTGTTCAGTGCTTTGACGGGGCGGCGAATTTACGAGGGCTATGCAATGCGGCGGCCGCTTGCGGTGGTGGTCAATAATATTCGGGCGTCGTTGCCGCAAAGCGGAATAGCATCCGCAGACATCGTATACGAAATGCTTGCGGAGGGCGATGTTACGCGGTTTGTCGCGATTTTTCAGTCATATATTCCCGAGAAAATAGGTTCTGTGCGTTCGGCGCGGGACTATTTCGTAGACTTCGCGTGGAATCACGATGCCATTCTGGTTTTCCACGGCGCAAGTCCGGGCGGACACACACGCATTCGCAACACGGGCATTACAAATTTGGACGGCGGCCGCTTAGAAGGACAGGTTTTTTGGCGCGACAGAAGTTTTCCCGAATGGGTCGGCAATCGTGGTACGCGCTCGCTGGAGCATAGCTCTTTCACGGGGCGCGAACGAATTGAAGCGCATATTGAATCTGCGGGCATCCGCGACCTTGTGGGGCTAAACCCCGCATACGGTTTTCAGTTCGGCGAAATTGAACAGCAAAGCATTGGCACGGCGCGGCGCGTAGTAGTTCCCTTTTCGCCAAACTATACCCGCACTTTCATTTTTGACGAAGAAGAGCAAATTTATTGGGTATCAAACCCCGCAGGCCCGCACCTTGACGCCGAAACCGAAGAGCAAGTTGCCGTCACAAACATACTAATCCAATTCGCACAAATGCACTCCCTCGGAGACTACGCAGGCCGCCGAAACATCAACACCTTGGGCGAAGGCCGCGGCTACCTTGCCACAGGCGGCGAACAATTCCCCGTACGCTGGCAAAAATCTTCCCACACCTCGCCCACCCGCTGGACTTTCCCCGATGACACCCCCATAACCCTTTCCCCCGGCACAACTTGGGTTTGCGTGTTTCAGGCAGGCGGCTCAATTTTGTTTGAATAGCATAAACTTGACACGGCAAACCCCCTGTATTAGAATACTCTGCGCAAGCGGCTGTGGCGGAATGGCAGACGCGCATGGTTCAGGTCCATGTGCCCGCAAGGGTGTGGAGGTTCAAGTCCTCTCAGCCGCACTAGAATGCTCTTACTTAAACCGGCACTATTAAAAAAGGTGCCGGTTTTTGCGTTACGGCGGTTTTTCGCAAAATCCGCCAATGAAAGATGGGCAGCCGATTGGGTCTGCCCATCTTCAATATCACGAATATTCCGTTCGACTTCTCCCTTCAGCGTAAACAGATTTTGGTCGAGCAGCGTATCAAAGGGGGCGGCATATTCTACATCCAGCCCAGTGTCTTCATGAACCAATATCCGCTCGAACAAGGCTTGGTTAAAGCACCGATCACCAATCACATTCACCATCGGCTTCTTACCAATCACCACGCACTCTGGAGTTGTCATCGCCCAGCGATTACCGGAAATATGACCAAAGCCATTGTTATGTGTGCTATCGCGATCCGCCACCGCAACTGCCACGCAGAACTTCGTACCAATCGGCGCGTCCGCTAGAATGTGCGCCTGTGTACCAAGATGTGTGGTCGAGCCGTTAATCAGATTCCAGATATTTGTCTCGCTCTGCCCGTTTAGCTGACCCTGACCATCATTATGGAAACAATTATTTGCTGCGCCGCTGAATGTCGTACAACTCACCTCACCACCATCGTGAGTCATATTACTGCCCCAGTTTGGATTTGGCACTTCTGGCGCCAAGTAGAAACCAATCACTCGCCAACGAGTATCTGGTCGTGTCGCTGTCGCATATGTTTCGCCCAGTCGGCTCTCAAATCGCGGCGCCACCTGCAGTGATGGAGCAAAGTGTAGCTCTGTACCACCGACCTGAATTTTCTCGGCATTACCCGGGAAGAATCCTAGCTGCGGGCGAATGTAATAGTTGTACGGAATCGCGAAGGCAGCCTCTGCTTGCAGTGGTCCATCCGACATCACTTCAATCCAAGTCATTACATTATCTGTGTATGAACCGGTACCATCTTGGTTTGCGTGTGTCGCATTCCCCTGAACAGGTGCATCCGGTGGATTTGTAGGGTTCGTACAGCAACCTACAGTTGGGTGATTACCCGACCCCCACCAGTACTGTGTCGATGCCGAACACGGACACGCCGAAGTGCCTGCTGATCCGCCCACACAGTTAGGAGTACATGGGATAGGTGGAATAGGTGGATTGGCACTTGGATTACCCGGACTACCGCCCGTACATACCGGCGTACATGGCACGCTAGGCGTGAAACATCCACAGTCAGTCGCTGCCGTCACCTCTCGCGAGTTGCGCCGTTGGTATGTATATGAGATTGTATGCGTCTGCATATTACGATGCACAGTCACTCGCATTTGCGCCAACGAAATTTGCTGAGTTAGCGCCGCCTGATTAGAGCCAAGATCTGAGTTCACCACACGTCGTCCCGTGCCCTGGAATGTATGATTTGGATTAGACTGAACTGCAGAATCGCTCACCTGACAGCTATTCGGAGCTAATTGTCCACCCAAATTATTCTGCGGGCCAGTCAGAGTACAGGCATTGCTTGCAGTATTCCAGCCGGGATGCGCAGGGCTGAGCCATGCCGGGCTTAGAGCCAAGCCGCTTGTTTGTCCAGGTGAAGTCGGCGTAGTTAGTGGTGGCACGACATTATTCATTGTACCTGCCGCCAGACAATTGCGTGCTTGAGTTGGGTTAGTCTCACACCTTGTCCTGCTTTGCTGGAAAGCCGATAAAGGGCGATAGTTAGCTGGGTTGCGGCTCTGGTGCTGCGCCAATAGGTTTAATTCATGACGGAATCGAATAATATCTTGTGTCATTGCATATGTCGGATTGGTTGCAAGTGTTGGTATAGAGTCGCCTAGTGCGCCGGCTACACAATTTTCGATAACCCCACCACTAATTGCTCTTTGGCGGATCGCACAAGTTCTTAGGGTGCTTACATATTCTGTTGAATCGCCTGTAATTAATGTGGTTGCACAAACGGGTGCAGTTTGCCCACTACATTCAGGATATCCCGACACTTCCCACGTGAGATTTTGGCAGACAGTGTCGCCTTCTTCAACGGTTATGCTGTTCGTCCTTACTTGAGGCGATGTCAGCGGTAATGCAGCACTGCCACCCTCAAGGCTACCGCCCCCACCTTGTGTCCAGTTTTGACTGAAGTTGACCGTTCCGGTGAATGTTGTCGGGCCACTTGTGCTTGGCGATAATGTGTGTGCCCATGTTACGGAAGCCCCGGGCTCTACGGTGATGTCGGTATTGCTACCATTAAGTGTTGTCGTGCCACTCATTTGCGGACAAGTGCCGTCACCACCGCCTCCAACCTCTACACACTGTCGCAAATCATCTCTTGAGTTGCCAGTTTGCGGATTTGGTGCTCTGTCTGGCGTCCACGACCAGTATTGGCAGAATATATCGCCAGGGTTAGCAGATTCCGGCACTACCCATGTTCGCTGATACCAGTTTGTAGCCCTTGTCGCCCCATCACCCTGAACTGTTACAGCGTGATTATTGAATATGGCGTTTGCACCTACAACACCGGAAGTCTGCTGTGTAGTTGCATGAATATTAAAGGTTGGGCTACCAGTAATGCCTGTTATATTTATACGATGTCGCCACTGTACGGTATCCCCAACATTGACCTCTAATGGTGCTGAGTACGGATGGTCTTTAGTCCAGTTTGCAGTAGGTGAAAAAACTTGTGTTTCACCCTCACTCTGCCAACCCTGTGGCGTTACAGGGTAACGGACTAAGTTTCCGCAGTCGCGCCGAAGCCCATATCCTATTTCTTCACCAGCGGTATTCAACAACTTATATACTGCTGTTGTTTGTGATTCCGCAAAGAAAGTAAAGCCTGCACAATTCGTGCCACCATGCGAGTTGTGTGTAATGGCAATCATTTGAGCTTGCTGTGCTTGCCCATTTACCATGACACTACCGATATTGATCCAGTCACTGCCGTTTCGACCATAGGTGATGGATACTTGGATGTTGGTATTGCCCGGAACTGTATTATTGATGTGTTGGTTAAAGATAGTTTGTGTCCAAGGAATCCAGCTACCTAGCCCTGGGCGAAAGCAATTGGCGATAGTAAAAAAATTTGCCGCCTCCAAGGGTTTCTGCATTACAGTCATCACCGCAAATACTGATAAAACGACACCTATAATGAGCCACTTAAACCTCAACTTCATATTTTAAGTATATATTATTTTTTTGCAAACACAACCGCTTTCTAGCACACAACGCAATGACCCCGCACATGGTGTGCAGGGTCGAAATCAGTTATTGTTTGTCTTAGCGCACTATAAGAGCAAAGCCCAGTGCATCCAACTCATCTGCAAAAGTGTTCCAAACACCGTTTCGTAGATCCTCATCAACGAATCGTATCGCTCCAGCAGTAGAACACCAGTAAGCATTCCAACTGTGTGCAGGGAAACTAAAACGCTCCACCCAGCCATTTATGGTTTTTATTAGCTCAAAGTCCATTGCTATCATCAAAAATCGAATAGCCTCAGCGCGTGGTACGCAATCGTTTTGGGTGAATCTGAAGTTAGGTCGCCAGAGTCCAATGAACTCCTCAAGTTTACCATCTTCAATTATTCGCCTAATAACCGCTGTTTTCTGATAATCGGTCATGTTCGAGACACTGATGCCGTTAGTTGCGAGATAGCCATTCACCCAATTGCGAATCGGCATCATACGCCATTCATAGAAAGTTTGGCTACCTATCATGTAGTCAGGGTGATTGTTTTGTTGTTGGGTGATAATCTCTACGGCACTACGCCAACCACCAGTGGGTATTCCTAGCCTTGCTTCTTCTAAAGCGCGAAGCTCATCAGAAGTTCTGGCATTTGCATAGTTTGGTATCAACTGCACATTCGGGTCGTTCATGTTGAACTGGCGTAAAGGTGCTGTCGGTGGCTGTGGTGTAGGCTCGGGAAGAGTAAGCGGTGGGATGATCGGGTTTGGTGCAGGTGTTTCTATCGGCGGAAATGTCGTACCGGGGTTACCTGCTGAAAAATTGCTTGCTTGTGCCACTTCCAGCAATTCGTATAGCCGCAGAATCGTAACTATGCTCTGCTCTCTTGTATAATGACCTTGTGGCGAAAACATATTATTGCCTGTACCGCCCATAATCCCTGCCATCTGCATCTGCCCTATGGCTTGATAAGCCCATGTGGATATTTGTCCATTGTCGGCAAAAGCATTGTTGGGCGCAATTGGTAGTGGATGCCTTGCTACATCCGCCAAACGTGCTAACATTACTGCTGCCTGTTCACGGGTGAGCGTGCCTTCGGGGTTAAAGTTGCCGTTGCCCACACCAGTGACCACTCCAAGCCCGCCCATCTTCTGCACATTGATGTCTGCAGTGTCATTAAAGGTCATTCGTTCGGTGATTTCCCTGCCTGTTGCAACCTCATAAAGAGTTACTGCGAAGGCTGCAAATTCCGCTCGGGTTGCAGGGGTTTGGTAGCTGCCACGTAAGGTGTCAGGCACCAGTCCTGCGGCAACAGCCGCGTTAATGTGTTCGACCGCCCAAGCGGAAGGTTGATCCGCTACATTTGCGGCATTTACAGTAATCGGTACGACCAATCCCTGCGCTACGCTGTCACACGCCGACAGTACCATCGCCGCCGACATAATCAGGGCTAACATTAGCCCAAATCTTATCTTCTTCATTTTCTTGCCTCCCATTCGGATAATTTTTGGTATGGAGAAAACAAAACGAACCTCAAAATCACGCCGGCAGACCGCGTGCAATCGCACTCTGTGCCTAGGCAGTGTCGACAATAGCGTATTAATTCCAGCCTGAAATGCAAGCGATTTGAACGGCGGCAAGATAAGATTTTGTATGTTTTGCGTAACGGGTGGCGATACCACGCCATCGCTTGAGTACGGCGAAC
>Ga0209755_10000155_pt1 | contig 129374 bp, 93 predicted proteins | sample TergutCo191P1_FD_187301 | JGI IMG/M metagenome (GOLD analysis project Ga0209755, IMG submission 187301) | Cornitermes sp. P1 segment gut microbial communities from Petit-Saut dam, French Guiana - Co191P1 (SPAdes) (version 2) | ecosystem: Host-associated > Arthropoda: Insects > Digestive system... | reverse complement strand
GCATACCATAAATTAGTTGGGATATGAATTTGAATTCAGGGCGCGACAGTCCGGATGAAATTGCTTCTGAAAAACGTAAAATTCCTCTTTTCAAATTGCTTGACATAGTGGTATAATGAGTCATGTGCAAAACCTCCGACTTATTGATATTACTAGGGTTGTAGCGATTCAAGTATATCATATATCGGTTGGTTTTGCACTTTTTTGCGACTATTTAATCTCAAAATCTCTCGTATTTGTAGTCAATGAGTAAGCTATACATGTTTGCACTTTAGTCGATTCGCTTTGAAAAAGGCTCTGGCTTTGGGTTCCACTTTTTCCAGTCAAAACTAACATGAACTCTCTGTGCTGCAAATGATGATGGTGTTTTGACCTTTTTGTTTTGGGGAATATCAAACTATTTCTACGTCAAGCTCTATTTCCTTAATACCTGTTTTTAATCTCAATATTGAAAACAACAATGATATGTGCTATACTAACCTCATGAAGGAGTTGCCCCCATGACAAAGTTAAAATACACGTTAAAATCAGATACCTTGTTCAAAATGTTGTTTTCCCGCAATCAAGACCTTTTGAAAAGACTCGTAGCCGCCCTGCTAAGCATAAAATATGAAGATATAACGGAATTTAATGTTATAAACCCCGAAATCTCGCCCGAAGAACTTGGCAAGAAATTTTGCAGACTTGACATCAACATGACGGTGAACGGTCAGAAACTGGACTTGGAATTGCAGATAGCTGACGAGGGTAACTACCCCGAACGCAGCCTGTTTTATTGGGCGAGAGAATATTCCACAGGTATTGACGAGGGGCAGAATTACGCCCTGCTCCCCCGCACAATCATTATCAGCATTTTGGGTTTCAACCAGTTTCCCGACCCCGAAAAATTCTACCATGAATTTCAATGCCTTGAAGTTACAACCCATGAGCTGCTAACGGACAAAATGGTATTGCAATTTTACGAATTGAAAAAACTTGCACCACTCTCTGATGCGGATAGCGGCAGGGATTTATGGCTGAAATTATTTAATGCGGAAACCGAGGAAGAATTAAAGAAAATCGAAGAAATGGGGGTATCATTCATGAACGAAGCAATAATGGCATACCGCCATGTGGCGGCATCACCAGAGTTTAGGGAAATGGAGCGTGTGCGTTCAAAGACTCGGCATGATGAAGCACAGGCAATTTACAATGCGGAACTTAAAATGCGTGAACAAAGAGATGAACATTGGCAAGGTGTAGTAGATGAAAAAGATGCTCGGATTGCCGAACTCGAAGCCCAATTAAAGAAACAGCAGTAAGGATAACCCCAAAACCCGGCCAACAGGCTTTGCAGCCTATAAGTCGGGTTTTGGGATTCATTATTCTATTTTCAATATTTCTAACTCCTGTATCCGCACCCAACAGACAGTTTTTTGTTGCCACTTGATTCGAGGTGATGTATAATTCATAATATATGACAATAACAAGTATAAAGAAAAAAGCAATTTTTAGAGAGTATATAAAATATGTCAGCTTGAGTGTGGTTGCGATGCTTAGTGTTTCAATCTACGTTCTTGCTGACACTTGGTTTATCTCCGTGGCTCTGGGGGCTGATGGGTTAACTGCGCTTAATATATCCATTGCCGTCTTTAGTATTGTGCATAGTTTTGGTCTGATGATTGGCATTGGTGGTGCTACGCACTATGCCATTAAGAAGAGCAAAGGCGAGGACGCGGATAAAGTCTTCACACATGCGATTGTCCATGGGCTTTTGATTTCACTTGTTTTTGTTGCTGTGGGGATTTTTTGGACTCCCTATGTCGCAAGGCTGTTTGGCGCAGAGGGCGAAATTTTGCCGATGGCAGTGTCATATATGCGCACGATATTGCTGTTTTCGCCAATTATAACAGTCAATAACATTTTAATTGTGTTTGTCCGAAACGACAACAACCCCAATCTCTCTATGGCGGCAATGGTTGTTGCCAGTTTGTCCAACATCATATTTGACTACATTTTCCTGTTTCCTTTGAACTTAGGCATGTTCGGTGCAGGGCTTGCCACCGGGCTTGCATTTACTCTCAGCTTAATCGTTGTATCCACTCACTTTTTAACAAAGAAAAATCAGCTCAAGCTCCGTAAATGCAAAATAAGGGTCAAAGAGCTTTTAAAGATTGATTCTTTAGGCTCTTCGACACTCATAAATGAACTGGCTTTCGCTGTTTCTTTGGTTGTTTTTAATCTTGTAATTTTGAGTATACAGGGCAATATCGGAGTTGCCGCATTTAGTATTGTTGCAAACATCGCCATACTCCTGATTTCTACGTTCACAGGCGTTGCGCAGGGTATTCAGCCGCTTGTGAGCAGGGGGCATGGAACAAATGATAAGCTTTTGATAAATCTGACTTTAAAATATGCCATTATAACAGTTGTTACAATAGGTCTTATAGTATATGTCGTGACATTTTTTCAAGCCCGTTTCATGGCTCTTGCCTTTAATTATGAGTCTAATGAGTTTCTCACCTATCTCACAGAGACGGGGCTTCGCATATATTTTATAGGACTTATTTTTGCGGGAATAAACTTCATCGCTTCAGCTTTTTTCAGCGCAATTGACAGAGCGAGGGAAGCTGTAGTTATCTCACTTTTGCGCAGTTCGGTGATAAACATTCCCATGGTCATTGTCCTAGGCTTTTTATTTGAAATGGTTGGCGTATGGTCTGCTTTTGTGGCTACTGAGTTTATCGTCGCGATTGTGTCGTGTGTTTTGCTTTTCTTTCGGTTTAAGAGAATCAAGTATGTGTCAAGTAAAAGTATGTAAAATAATCTGTATAAAGGGTTGAATTTGGGGGTACATATAGTGTATAGTATTTCGAACTAAGCTAATTCATTGCAAATGTATGGACTAATATCTCAGGATAACCGGAGTTTATATACAGAAGCAGAAGATATGTCCGGCATCACCGGTGATTTTAAAAGGAACGGTCATAAAAATGAACACACGCGAGCAACACAAACTTCCAAAGCATTTAAAAAACCGTCTTGGGTCAAAGGTCGGTACACTGTTCTTCGGAATACTACTGATGGCAGTGGCGTTTGTCCTATTCATAGGCAGTATTGTCGCAGACACAATTTCTGACGATTTCTCACGACGGTTGGCACGCCAATACTCTATCGAAGCAGCAGCTAACTTCATAACATCCACAAACTCCCATTTTGTGCTTTCACAGCAACTCGCCCACTCCACCACAATATCTCGTTGGATGTATCAAGAGGACGACGAAGAAATCAGAAACAGCGCAATCGAAGAAATTATGGGTTATGTGGCTTATGCCCCGCACATATTCCTGATGTTCACATCCAATGAAACAGCAAATGTCTATGACCTTCGCATAGGATTTACGGAAGAGGACTTTGTGCCTTGGTGGCAGGTAGATAGAGACAACGACCTGTGGTATACAAACACAAGAGATGCAGAGCTGCCGTTTAATATCAACATTCAGCGAAGCAGACCCGTAGACGGGACTTGGAGTGTCTATATTTGGACCAATCACAGAATGTATTACAACGGAAAGTTTGTAGGTGTTATAACTGCCGGCTCCTCATTTGAGTCAGTATTTGACACTATATTTGGCGATTTTGAATTTGATTCGCGCCGAGGATATATTATTGACTATGATGGCTTGGTGCGTGCCGACAGTGCGCAGCTCCTTAAAGTCCTTGATGAGGGTCTATCTCATCCTGCCGAGATGCCTGAAGCGCTCGAAAATCCGAACTTGGCGCAAACTATCGACGCCCACTTGCAAACAATGGTCGACGGAGCCTTTCGTGATGGAGAAATTCATGAAACTATTGCAATTGACGGGGATTTTCACTACGCCGCCATTGCACCAATCATTGGTACAAACTGGTCAGTAGTGGTGCTTTCAGGGCATGACGGAGTTTTCGACATGCAGTTCTTTCCCATGTTCATTTTGATGGTGCTCATACTGCCCATATCCATGCTTTTATTAAGCTTTTTTATGCGCCGTATAGCCGTTGTCCCTCTTTACAATCTAACCAAGAGTATAGAACAAGTTGGAGCAGGTGAAAGCGAAATTATCTATGGACTTGAGCGAAATGATGAAATCGGTGACCTTGCGCACACAATCGAAGGTGCTATAAAAGCTGAAGAAAGCAATAAGGCGAAATCCAGATTTTTAGCTCGAATGAGCCATGAACTTCGCACACCTATCAGCACTGTTTTAGGTATATCGGAGCTTCAACTCAGAAGGCCAAAACTACCTCCACAGATGAGCGAAGCATTTAGCCAAATTCATAACTCATCCATGATGCTCCTTCGCACGGTCAACAGCGTTTTGGATTTTTCAAAAATCGAATCCGGCAAAATGACAGTGGAAGAAAGCATCTATGAGACGGAGAGTCTTGCCTATGATGCGGCTGTTTTCCATATGGTGTATATGGAACATAAGGGCATTGATTTTCGCCTTGAAATAGATGAAAACCTACCCACTTCGTTTATGGGTGATGTTCTTAGAATTAAACAAATTATTAATAATTTGATATCAAATGCCTTCAAATACACCGAAAAAGGCTCTATAGTTTTATCATTCGGATACGAACACAAACTAGAAAATTCTTTAACTCTGACCATCACAATTAAAGATACAGGCATGGGAATGAGTGAAGCTCAGCTAAATACCATAAAATACAGCGAATATTTACGTTTTCACGAGGATAAAGAGCGCTTCGTCAGCGGCACAGGGCTTGGTATTTCTATCGTACATAGCCTCGCAGAGATGATGGACGGAAAAGTAACCTTTGAAAGTGAAGTAGACAAAGGAACTACAGTAGTCGTGGCTATCCCGCAAAAGATTATAGGAACGGAAGTTTTGGGAAGCAACGCCGCCGCTCGTTTTCAAGACTTTAAAGCGTATGACTGGCAGGTTGAAGAAAAATTCAAATTTACTCCCGAACCTATGCCATACGGCAGAGTTTTGGTTGTTGATGATGTACACACAAATCTATATGTCGCAGAGGGGCTTCTTGCCTTTTATGACCTAATGGTTGAGACTTGCTCCGATGGTCTCGATGCGGTCGAGAAAATCGAGCAGGGCGAAGTCTATGACATTGTGTTTATGGACTACTTGATGCCTGTAATGAACGGCGTTGAGGCAATGCAAAAAATGAGGGCTGCCGGGTATCAAGAGCCTATTGTGGCACTCACCGCAAATGCACTCGTTGGTCAGGCAGAAGAATTTTACAAGCATGGCTTTGATGGTTTCTTGTCAAAACCGATTGAGACCATGCAATTAAACGAAATCTTGCTAAAATTCATTCGCGACAAACAACCACCCGAAGTTATTGCGAAGGCTAAATCAGCGAAAAAAGACTCCACTGAAATTGATGGTTTCCTAAAAGACTCAAACACCGAAAACGTACTAAGCGATGACTTTTACAGAAGCCATAAAAAGACATTCCAAAATATAACTGAAGCTCTGGAAAAGGGCGATACAGAGTTAGCCCACAGGCTCTCCCACAACGTAAAAGGCACCGCAGGGTTAATAGGAGAGGACGCTCTGGTAAAAGCCGCTGAAACTGTAGAACATTCCCTGAGAGATAAAACAATGCCAACAAAAGCGGAGCTGTCTGATTTAGAACGCGAACTTTCAATCGTGATTGAGCGGTTGGCGCTAAGTGTGGTAAATAAGTCAGATGCGGCAAGTACACAAAAAGATGAGCAAAAACTCAGCAACTCCGACGTACTGAAACTGATAGAAAAGCTGGAGCCACTACTCAAAGAGAACAATGCCGAGTGCCTAAATCACATGGGTGAGTTAAGGAATATTTCGCAGGCGTCAATAATTGTAAGGCAAATCGAAAGTTTCAACTTTGATCTTGCATTAAAGAGCTTAGAAACACTGAAAGAGCTATTTGAGGAATAGTAACTATGTAGCCAGATGGTGGGCTGTTTGTTCCGTTTTTTTCGAGCCATCGGGATCTACACCGCTGTTCTCGAAAAAAGACTCCACAAACAGCCCACCATCTGCGGGAATCATCGAGGCTGATATGATTTATTTTGATAATTGCAGCACATCTTTTCCGAAAGCACCGGGGGTCCCCGAGGCTGTTGCGGAAATATTGGAGTGCGGCTGTTTCAACATAAATCGCGGCGGATATGAAGGCGCATATGAAATGTCTTCTCTTGTTTTTGATACAAGAGAGAAGATTGCGACCGTTTTTGGAGCTAAGTCAGGTAAAGAAGTCGTGTTTACCGGCGGAATTACACATTCTATAAACATAGCGCTCAAAGGACTTCTGCGAGCCGGGGATCATGTCGTCACCACGCAAATGGAGCATAATTCTGTCATTCGTCCGCTCGCCCAACTTAAAGAAATTGGCGTTAACGTGGAGTTCGCAAGTTGCGAGAAAGACGGAAAACTCGATTTATCTGACATGGAGTCAAAAATCACCGATAACACAAAACTCGTTGTTATGACACATGCTTCAAACGTCTGCGGAGTGATACAGCCTATACGCGAAGTGGGAGCGATGTGCAAAAAACGAGGTGCACTTCTTTTGGTGGACAGCGCTCAAACTGCGGGAACTCTCCCCATATCCATGAAAAATGACAATATTGACATTCTCGCATTTACTGCACACAAGGGTCTGCTTTCAGCGCAGGGACTGGGTGGGCTTATATTATCAGAAGAAATTGCGGCAAAAATGACACCGCTTATAGCAGGGGGAACAGGCAGTTTTTCTCATATCGAAGACATGCCTACAGAACTTCCTGACAGGTTGGAAGCGGGAACTATGAACCTACCCGGCATAGCCGCACTCTCCGTCTCACTAGAGCATATAAAGGAAATTGGCATTGAAACCATTTACTCACGAGAAAAACACCTATTAGCATATTTTACTGAAGCTATAAGCTCCTTTGCCGGTGTACGAATTGTAGGACCGAGAAATATAAATGACAAATGTGCCATTGCCGCTTTAGATTTTCAGTCGATAGATAACGCCGATGGCGCCGCTCGTCTGGATGAAGAATATGGTATAATGACACGCTGTGGTCTCCATTGCGCACCGATGGCGCACAAAGCATTGGGAACATTCCCACATGGTCTGATACGTTGCTCTTTTGGGCACAAAAATACAGAAGCTGAAGTAAACAAACTGTTGGACGCTCTTCGCAACATAACCAGTAAGTAAGGAATGGTCATTATTATGGAACTGAAACAACTTGAAGTATTTGTCTGCGTGGCTAAAACCCTCAACTTTTCAAAAGCTGCGGAGGAGATGTATATTTCACAACCCGGTGTCAGCACACACATAAGCTCTTTAGAAAAAACTTTGGGCACTCAGCTACTTATTCGCAATACAAAAGGTGTCTCGCTCACAAAATCAGGCACTCAGTTTTTGGCTTATGCCCATAAAATTTTGGCTTTAAAAAAGCAAGCTTTACACGATGTGGGCAGCGCAAATAAAGATGTAGAAGGCGTAATTGACATTATCTCCTCTACAATCCCTGTACAGCATTTATTGCCTGAAATAATTTCATCTTTTCAAAAACAATGGCCCAATACGATATTTAACGTAAAGCAAGCCGCCAGTGGCGAAGCTCTGCGGGCGATGAGCGATTTTCGATATGATTTTGCGATGGTTGGTACATCCACGGATGATGAAAACGGCCTTAACCATCGGCTGATTTATAATGATGAACTGGTACTGGTTTGCCCCAACGATACGAAAGAGGAAAGCGATTACATACGAGAGAATTTTGGTGAGTTTCTCCACAAGACTCCGTTTATAATGCGTGAATCAGGTTCAGGCACACGCAGAGAAATTGAAACCATTCTCTTAAAAATAGGAATAGACATGGCTAATCTGCAAGTTCCGGCATATCTCCCCGACTCACACAGTATTCTTCTTGCTGTGTCGCATGGAATGGGCGTGTCGCTGATTTCTAAAGTAGCCGCTGATATGTATGTTGACGCAGAGCTCGTCAAGATGGTCCAAATGCAAAACCCGCTGTTTAGACGGCAAATATTCTTGCTTTACAACAAGGCACTTTGGCTTTCGCCGGTGCAACGGGCATTTTGTGACCATGCAGAGCGTTTTTACTCTTCATGTTCCGGCGCATAAAGTGGCTCATATTTGTTTTCATTTGAAACTACGTAGCAACGCTCCATGTCCTCTTGCTCGCTGCTAGGCGGCGAGTCGGACTCAAATTTTACGCATACACCGCATGAAGAACTTAGCTCCCTTGGGACGGGAGCCAGTTTTGAGCGGATATTTTCTTTTTTGCAGTGCTTGTGGAAAAGCATTGCACCGTAATGTGTATAAAAAGTCGCCAGATAGTTCAAAGATTTTACCCCGTTTTAATATTCATTGTGTACTCACCGTTTTCACTATTAGCCGTCACAACAGAGAAGCCTTTTGACTCAGCAAATCTTGTGCAATTATCGACACTTGATTGGCTGTCTGTCAGTAGTTCAATTTCATTTGCTCCATCTATAGCTTGCTTTAGCTTGAGCAGTGGCTCCGGGCAGGACAATCCGCGTACATCTATTTTTATCATTATGCTGATACCCCCTGTGTTTTTATACTCATGACCGCGAGTATTTAATTCCTTTTGAATTGAGAAACGCAACGATAAATACAATCGCCGTGCAAACCACAAAAGCAATGCGGCCGTTTGGTGTTGTGCCTGCTCCCGAAGATGCGAGGTTGAAGTTATGGACAATTGCGGCACCTACTAAGAATCCAAGCACTGTTACACCTGAGTCTGAGTTTCCGCCGCCTGTCAAGACCAACTGGCGGAGCGGGCAACCACCCAACAGGACTGAGCCAAAGCCTACGAGATACAGCCCTGCAATATTCCATATCCACTCATTGTGGGCAACGGGCTGTCCATCGGTTCCAAAGCTAAAATTGCCTGTAATCAAGTTTCCTATCAGTACTGTCACTAAAATGGCGGCAAACGGAAACAGCATGTGGAAGTCTTTTAGTAAAATGCCATCACGCACACCACCGATTAGGCATAGGCGAGAGCGATGTGCCACAACTCCCACGAGCGAGGCTCCGGCGAGTGCCATCCACCACGGTGCACGCATGGATCCGGGACCGCTTTCGCTGAAGAAGATAAATGCGGGAGCGGCAATCAGTAGAACCAATAGAGTAACATTGATAACAGGCATCCCGACTCCCTCTATTTTCGTCTGGGTGTAGCTGCGTTTTAGTGAGAAGCCGCTGTTTAAAAATACAATTCCTGTTAAAATTCCGCCTACAAAACCCACAAGTCCAATCATGGCGTTTACATCACCGCCGGCAATTCGTAAAACCAAACGAAGTGGGCAGCCCAAGAATATGAGGGCCCCAACCATAACGCAGACACCTAGGATAAAGCGAATAATTGGCGACGAACCGCCTTGCGGTGCGAAGTCTTTTTTTACGAGCGAGATTACAAATGCTCCCAATACAATTCCTATTACTTCGGGTCTTATGTATTGCACTGCTTCCGCGCGGTGCATACCAAGTGCTCCTGCCGTATCACGGACAAAACAGGCAACACAAAACTGCATGTTTCCCGGATTGCCGAAATGCCCCAATAAAATGGCAACCAGCCCGACGAACACGCCAACAGCGATGATAGTTAATTTTTGTTTCATTACTTAATAACTCTCCCAATATTGTGATAAACGCGCAAAGCTAATTGTAACTTAACTTAGAAGAGTTTTGAAATATGAAATCTTAATGGACTTCGTGTGCTTTATCAGTAACTGTTATACTGGACTACTACACTAACATAAAATTTCGATGCCTTTTCGAGCGAGAGTTTCAATAACTTTGATATATTGCTCACACTCTTTTAGGGAGAATGGCTCTACACGGACATGGCGAGTGAGGCGGTTGTGCAACCCGCCCTTTGCGTTGATTATATTATCTGTTATCCAAGAGGCCGCGCTACCACACACAATGAGCAAGATATCGGTTCGAGATGAGGCAAACCGATTCCAAAAATAATCAAGCCCCGCAAGAAAATCTGAGTGCATTGTGGACATCCAAGGCACTTCGTCGAGGGTCATATGTGTTTTCGCAGCAGCAGTGTCTTATGAACATATTGCTTGACCTCGTGGTGCTTTTTCGTCGGCAAAATACTTTTTACGGAGTGATTGCAAACTCTCCAATAACAGTTTTGCCATCTTCTCCATACAGCGGTATTGTCCAAATATGACTTACTCCTAAACGAACCATTTCTTCATATATCTGTGAATACCACGTTTCAAAATCTACCGAACTTTCCGGAGTCCACCCTAACCACGTGGTTCCTTCTCTAAAATCATCGAGGAAGATATAACCCACTGTTCCACATATCCCCATTGCTAAAATACGCCCGTCAGGACCTACTTCCGAGTACGTAGGAGGAGGGGGGAGTACTCCACTTTGTAGTTGACCTAAAAAAACGTAAACTCCCATAAGGCACACACAAGTTAACAAAGCGATTATAATCATTGTCTTGGTTTTGATAAGTCTCATTTATTATCACCCACCACAGAACATGTGACCCCACTCAACAATTCTAGTATGCCATACCGTGCCATGATGAAACGAATTTGGCCTTTGACAACCCATTACAAAAGTCTCCTGTCTCCAATAAAAGGTACACGGTAAAATAAAAAATAAGTGTGAATTTCTTTGAGTTGGTCCAGCAGTTATAATGATTGGGCCTATTGGTAAACCACAAAAGCTACCGTCAGGTAGGCGAAATCCACAAGGACCTTGTCGCGGTGACACCATGGAGGGTAAGAGAGGAATACTACCTGGTTCAGGTTCTCCCTCACCTCTGTAGATTATCACACTATCGATATTGCCTCTTTGCTGTCCACCCCACCTGTCAGGTTCAATTTCACCTCTATTTATTATCACATGCTCTAAATTACTTCTGCGCTGCCCGTCCCGCCCGCTAGGCATAACAAAGCAACAGTGAGTTTCATTTTCTTCCTGATTGTCCATAGACAGCCCCGCGGAAGCTTCAGCCAGCACAGGAAATGCCATTGCAACGAACATTAAAATTGCTAAAATAAATGACGATATTCTTTTCAAATTCTTCATAGTTACTCGCTCCTTCTAATTTTATTTTTTTAGTAAAGTTATAAAACTAGTTTTACTTGCTAACTAAACTTACACCAAATTAAAACATAAATAGACAGAAAAGTCAATTAATTAGATAAAATAGACATATTTTTGTATAATATCACAACTTAAAGTTCACTCATTTACAGCGATATATGATACAGTGTCAAATTAATTAGATATCAGGAAAATTAAGCGGTCTCACCATACCCCTAAAACCCTATATAGGCACGGTATTATTATCAATACATTTTTCCCTATACAATCACTTCTTTTTATGTTTTATTATCCCTATATATGGGGCGGGGCTTATAGCTCCATTTGATATCCGCTATGGTTTCTATCGACACGGAGCAAATGCGGTTCGACCTCATCGTTTATCTTTTCTTTTTCCGTTTTTAAAACTTTTTCTGTGAAAAGCTGCTAAAACCCTAAATCTGCTGGAATCGCTGGGCTAGCGCCACCAACTAACGTTCATCATTTGCAGTTCCCCGCAGGGGAAGCAAATCGCACATTCCCTGTTAGTTTGAATACGTTCAAACTAACATCACTCTGCAACTTCGGCGGAATCTATGGTAAAAATGCAACATTCCGCTGATATCGGCAAAACCACCATTGCACTGTAACTCTGATTATAACCGGGTTTTTACAAATATCAACAACTTTTACGTTTTTCAGATTGGCGGAATGTTTGTTTTTGACATAGATTCCGCTGAAGTGAGTTCGTGTTAAAATGCTGTTGAGCTTTAAATTAAACACTGCTATGCTGCTTGAAGGTAACTTTTTTAAAAAAAGTGTGTCAAAAAAGTGTTGACAACATTCTTTAGAAGCGTTATAATCATATTCAGTTAGTCTTAGCTAACCATTTTTACCACCTTCGGGTTAGTTTCGACTAACTACCTCTCTGCAAACTTAGTTAGCTTGTGCTAACACACGAATACCTCTTAGGGGAATAAAACTATTGAGTACCCTCTCTGGATTCTGCGACTTCGCGCAGAATGGCAGAATTAGCAACAGGAGACTTTTACATATGCCGCTTATTCGCAGACAATGGAAACGTATTATAATTATAATTACATTCGTTATATTGACCTTACTCTCGCTTGAGGTGGGTTCTATGGCTGATGTTAGTCTCAGCACATTTCTCCGTGGTGATGAGCTCTCAAGATTTATTTTTCTACATAGCAGGTTGCCGCGCACCTTGGCTGTGATACTTGCGGCGGCGGGGCTTTCTGTTGCGGGGCTTATTATGCAATCTATCAGCCGCAACAAGTTCATGTCACCCACTACGGCGGGAACTACAGATGCTGCGGCGCTTGGACTTCTCATTTCATTCGTGTTTTTAGGACACACAAACGGTTATGTTCAGGCGATTTTTTCCTTTGTTTTTGCCCTGCTTGGAACGCTTTTATTCACTGCTGTTATAAATCGCTTGAAAATACGTGAGGTCGTCTATATTCCACTCCTTGGGCTTATGTACGGCGGAGTTATTGGCGCAATTTCTACGGCACTATCCTTTCAGACCGAAACACAAACTGTGTTGAACCAATTTAATCTCGGAACTTTTGCACGGCTTGGCAATTTTGAACTTGTCTATATCGTGGTCATTCCTCTTATCATATCTGTGATTTATGCCACGAAATTCAGCATAATTGGGCTGGGAGCAGACTTTGCCAAAAACTTGGGGCTCAACTATAACCGTGTTGTGGCTTTGGGGCTTATCATCATCGCACTCATCAGCGCATCTACATTTGTTGCAGTCGGTCCGCTTCCGTTTATCGGGCTTATTATCCCCAATATGACCACTTCGATTTTTGGCGATAACCTCAAGCGTTCTATTATTGATTTGATGCTGTTCGGCGCATGTTTTGTCCTGTTTTGCGACATTGCCAGCCGCCTGATCATATTCCCCTTTGAAATGAACATAAGCGTGACCATAAGTGTGGTCGGGGGCATAATCTTTATGGTTTATCTTTTAAGGGGGATGTATGGTGGTAAAAAAGCTCGCAAAGCCTCTGCCAAAAACGCAGGGTGACGGCATGATATTAAAAGTAAACGAGCCTATGAGTTCTATAAAAGCCTTTTTCTCAAAACCCGGAAACATACGCGCGGTTATAGTTTTTGTCATACTCGCTATCGCTATTGCCGGTTCTGTTTGGTTATATATTTTCTCTCGCACTTACTTACGAATGTACAGGCTAGATATGACACGCGACATGATACCGCCGGGGGCGATTGAAAGCATTATGGCTCGAACCTTACCTGCGCTCTACGCCATGGGTGCTTCCGCTGTTGTTTTGGCGGTTATAAGCCTTTCGTTTCAAACGATTGTACAGAGTAGAGTTCTGACTCCCTCCATGATTGGTTTTGATTCGGTATTTGTGGGAACACAAACGGCTCTCGTGTTTATCTTCGGTGCAGGCTCTGTTTTGTTTGCCGACCCTTACATAAACTACTTTATAAACGCAGGAATCATGATTTTAGTCTCCATGCTGATGTTTGGTTTTATTCTGCGGAGCGGTCGCAACAACATCATATTTTTGCTGATGTTCGGGCTTGTATTATCGGGGATTATCGGAAGTGGCACACGTTACCTGCAAGTTATCATGAATCAAAGTGACTTTTTCCAAGTGCAGGCGGCGACAAGCGTAAACATCAACAACATGAACACCGACATCATCGGCATCGCTATTCCAATCATGGCTGTGGTCGTAGGTGCCACGGTGTGGCGGCACAGGCGATACGATGTTATGAGTCTCGGTCCCGTTCAGGCAAAGAGCCTCGGTATCCCCTATGAGCGGGAAATGACGATAAATCTCATCATCATAGCTGTTGGAATGAGCGTGGCTACTGCACTTATCGGCTCACTGACATTTTTGGGGCTTCTGGCGGTAAACTCCGCTCGCGAGATTATGAAAACACACAAGCACCTCCCGCTTTTTATAGCATCAGCAATGATGGCGGCACTTGCGCTCATATTGGGTGAAGCCGTGCGAGTATTCTTCGAGTGGGCTATACCTGTTACTGTCATCATCAATCTCGTAGGCTGTGTGTATGTATTTTATTTAATACTAAAGGAGAATAAGACGTGATTGAAGTTAGAAATATCAGCCAGTCATATAGTCGCAACAGCGAAAATGAAACGCTCAGTGATATAAATATCACCGTGAAGGAAAACGCTATCACTGCTCTTGTCGGGGCAAATGGTGCGGGTAAATCTACTCTGCTCAGTGTTATGACCAATCTTTTGCCTGCAAAAAGCGGAAAGGTTCTGCTTGACGGTGTGGACGTTCGTAAAATAAAAACTTCGGAGATTTCAAAGAAAGTGGCATTTCTGAAACAAACTCAGCAACTCAGCATTCGTATCACCGTACAAGATTTGGTGGAGTATGGCCGTTTCCCCCACTGCGGTGGGCGGCTGAAAGATATTGATAAAGAGAAGGTTGCGGAGTCCCTTGCTTACATGAATCTTGAAGATTTGACAGATAAATACCTCGACGAAATATCCGGTGGGCAAAGGCAGAGAGCTTTTATCGCAATGATTTTAGCGCAAGATACGCCATATATTTTCCTCGATGAACCTCTCAACAACCTAGATATCAAATACTCTGTTGAGATGATGAAAATTGTCGGAAAACTCGTTTCGGAGCTTAGCAAAACAATTGTGGTTGTGCTCCACGACATAAACTTTGCCGCCGCATATGCCGGGCATATTATAGCTATGAAAGACGGCAAGGTCTACAGAGAGGGCGAGCCGCTTGACGTTATAACACCTGATGTACTGAACCCCGTGTTTGACCACGATTTTCATATTGTCAAGCACGACCAGAAGCCTGTTTGCCTTTATTATGACGAATCGTATGATTAGCCACAAAGGTAGCAGGCGATGAGCTGTTTGCGTAATTTTTTTGCGAGAACAGCGGTGTAGATCCCGATGGCTCGCAAAAAATTACGCAAATAGCTTGTCGCCTGCGGAAGCATTATTGTAGAACGGTTGAATTTCACAATCGACTATATAAAAAAATAAAAAAGGAGTCAAACAATGAAGAAGATTATATTACTTATGGTGGTGCTTACGCTTACTGTTGCACTTACCGCTTGCGCCGGAGGTACTGCACCTGTTACACCTGCTGTACCGGCACCTACGCCTGAGCCTATCCCCGAACCTGTACCTGAACCCGCCGAAGACGATGCCGACTACGAAGAAACAACCTATGATTATGGAGCTTACGAATATGAGGAGCGTCCTCGTGAACTGGTTACAATTACCGATTTTGACGGTAATGTAGCAGAAGTTCGCCAAAACCCAAGTATCGTTGCTGTCTATGACCAGGGAATACTTGACATCATGTATACCATTGGTTTTGACCGTTTCGGTATTGAAACTCTTATCGTGCCTAACCCAAATGGGTTGCCATCTGTTTTGCAAGGTATAAATGATATTCCGGACTTACGGGTTCTTGACGGTGGAACACTGTTTTATGTGAATTGGGATGTGCTTGACCTTGTTCCGCCTGAGCTTATCATTCTCGGTGCACGCTCATTCGGAATGAATGCCGCAGGCGACCGCCTTGACCCTGATGATGTTGCTGAGTTTCGTGCCACAACCGAGGAGCGTTATGCCGAAACATCTTTTGTCCGCCTTACAATCAACGCCCGCGACTCTGATCTATTGAATGACATGACTGCAAACGCTGAAGTTATGGCTCAGATTTGGCCGCATATTGCGGACGACCTCATGTATGAAATCGACAGTATCCGCGAAGGCATGAAGTATGTCGCCGCAGTTGCTGAAGAATCAGGATTCCGTGCCGTATTTCTCATGATGACAACACCTGATAACTTCTCGCTGTTTCTCGCAAACAGCCGTATGGACATGGTGTATGAAGAATTTGGCTTCACCCCTGTTATCCCTCCTGAAGATTTAGGTGACTTTACAGACCAACACGGCTTTGAAGCTCGTGCCGAGTTTGTTCTGGCACTTGATCCCGATGTCATTTTCCTGCTCGACCGCAATCAAATGAATGACAACATACCTGAGTCCGCAGGATTCACAGCGCTACTCAGCGACCCAATTATTCAGCGCACAAGTGCTTATCTCGGCGGTCACATCTATGCTCTCTATCCACAAGAATGGTACACAGTGGTAGGCGGCTTCGCTTCAGCCAGACAAATGGTTGCAGATATGATGCGTTTTGTTGAGAGTTTTAGGAATGCAGAGTAAAACCTTTTAAATATGCACGATAGAATGTAAGTTCAACAAAAGTGTAGGCGGTCACTCAGCCTGTGAGTGACCGCCTACATGATTTTGTTTTTACTTTCGTCTACGGCATAAGCCACTCTATGTTTCGCTTTCCGTAGACAATGCGATAAATCAATACCTCGCTAAAGCTTTCATTAATCTTATAAAACACCAAATACTTGCCTGCCACAAGCATTCGGAAACCCTGAGACGACAGGTAAGTATCTCTGGCTATCGGGGCGCTGTAAGGGTGCTCACGCAGACGCTCTAAGTCTTTTTCAATTTTTTCAAGGATACGCTCTGCGGCTTGTGGCGATTGCAGTTCATCTGATATGTACATAAGTATGTCAAGCATATCTTCGCGTGCTACTTGCGTATAGTTGAGTGCGAAGGTTTCATTATCCACGGGCATGTAACCTCGTTTTTAGTTCGGAAAACAGCTCATCGTGTGAAATAACGGGCATATTTTCATCAACCTGCTTTTGTGCAACTGCCAGCTTGTCGTATAGCTCAATCCGTGCAGTAAGGCGAGCGAAGTCTTGAGCTCTGATTAACACCAAATCTTCATATCCGTTTTTGGTGATAAAAACAGGTTCTCGCTCGTTTCGGCAAAGCTCTGCAATTTCATTAAAATTATTCTGACATTTTGAAACAGGACGAATGTTCATATGAATGACCATACCTTTCTTTTTTCTTGAGGCACAAAACGACCATGAAAAGGAATGGTCATTAACGTGCATCATTTGCGGTTCCCCGTAGGGGAGCAAATCGCACATTCCCCCGGTAGTTTGAATACTTTCAAACTAATTACTCCTTAATTACATGGTATAATTATACCTCATATTCAAGGTGTTGTCTATAGTATTTTGGTAATTCAACACCTTTGTCCGGGCATATAGAGAGGTTGAATCCCGCTTTGGGCTCAACCTCGTTGGATTTTTATATGATTGCCGCTGCTCTATTAAGCTAAATGCTTAAATACTTTTTTCTGCACATCTGCCGGAGAGATGGGCTTCATTATAAAGTCGGCTGCACCTGCTGCCATAAATCTCACCATCTTATCTTTTGTGATTTTACTGGTTGTGAATATTATCGGAGCCATTTGACCGGATGCTCTTATTATTTTAATAAATAAAAGCCCGTCTGTGCCTTGCAGGTCTTCGTCGACAATAAATAAATCCGGGTTTTCGGTTTGTATGTAATTTGCAGCGTCCTCAGCAGAACTTATGCCAATAATAGTAAAACCTCTGCTGCCAAGTGCATTTTTAAGGCTGTTTTTAAACATCTTCATCTTATTGACAACAAGAATTTTCTTGCTTTCTTCTGAATCGCCCGCCGCCAAAATTTCATATTCTGCTTTTTTTGAAGCTTTCTCTTTGCTGTCTATTTCGAGCTTCTTTGGCAGTCCGAGAGCTAATATGTCTGTGGTTAGAATTGAAAGCGACGACAAAAGATAGTTAACATACACTGTCACTCTCGAAGGCCGAATGCCTGTTAAATCTTTATTTGCATCTATTTGCTCCCTGCAGCCTGCCGCAAGTTCAGTGGCATGGAGCTTTACCAGCGATTCTTCAATAGTGTTTAGCCATTGAAATACGAACACATAGTGCTTGATTTTTAATGCGCCCGTGAGTCCTGTTTTTTGGGACTGATACTCGCTGTGGTACAAGTCCAGAACTTGCAAATAGTCTGATAAGCCTTCGTCTGATAGCCCACGTATTATTTCTGAGTCAAGTTCTTTAACTGCCAGCAGTTTTTCTCTCACTATCTCAGGTGTTATTGTACGCTTTTTTCTTTTCGGGGATTCTTCTTTTGGGGCAACTTTTTCTACATCCGCCTTCTCAATAACTTCACTGACATCACTATAAAACATCTCTATGGTGGGTATTATGTAATCAAGAAATGTCTTTAGTTTTTCGTGCCGTACTTCTGAAAGGTCTGCATTAGACTCTACTTGCTTTTCACATTTTTGTGCAAGATCAAGTGCATGGATTTGCGAGAGTCCGGCAATTATTGTGCTCAGTACTTTGAAAACATCTGCATATTCTTTTTTCTCAAGCGCTACCATAAGGTCCTTCTTTTGCAGCGGAAAAGCGGACACAGCTACATAAAGAGCATCTATAAATGACGCTGACTGCTCTTCATTCATGGAGTTGACTGCACCTGTGTCAATTTCTGAAATTGTCTTTAGTTTTTCAATCACTTTTGAAGTGTCTTTTATCACGTTTATTTATCCCTCATAAACCGCAGCGTAATTCAGATATCCCCCACATCTGTTTTCACGACTAATATTTCTACAAAACGAACTGTAGGCAATATTCTATCATAACTACTAAAGATGTGCAATACAAACATGATAAGACACAGGAACCGTCCGAGAGCACTGAAAAAGTCTAAACTAACTGTCATTCTGCGCGTAGTCGCAGAATCCACTGAATAATGAGCATAACCGTGGGGATTACGGCTCGAAGGCCGCAATGACGAGCCTTTAAGTATGGATTCTGCGACTTACGCGCAGAATGACAAAACGTTTGCCGGTGCGCATTAACTTTTTTAGTGCTTACTTCCACATTCCGTATAGCTTGCGGGATTTTATTATTACTCGTAGTGGGAAGTCTATTTTTTCTTTGCCGTCTTTTGCGTCTTGCTCTGTTTTGTGCCAGCTTGTTGGGACGTTTCCTGCTTGCTTTGTCTCCGGCTCCGGTATCATTTCTTCTGTCAGCTTAAATCTGACTTTTACTACTGCTGTTTCTGAGTTTTCTTCGTCTATGCAGAATATAAACTCTATTTTCTTGCGTCTGAGCAGTAGCCACAGGATTAATGCTATCGGTATCAGCAGGAGTAGCCATAGCAGGCAGAGTAGGGTTTGGGGTTCGGCTACGACGGCTTCGGTTGGCTCAGTGCTTATTTCGTCGTCATACGTTGTGTCCTCTATGTCAGCTTCCGGGATGGGTGGTTCTTGTATGGTTATGATTTCTTTCGGCTCATCGCTTGGGTACTCTTCATAGACGATGGTTTCCGAAATTTCATGACCGTTCTGCGCTACGTTAGTTGGTGGGTATATCGGGGTGTCTGCACCACCATGCCCCGGTGCATTGCCCTGTCCGAAATCTCCGTCTGAGGGTGGGAACGGTGTGCTTGAATCACTATCTGAGTCGCCGCCATGCTCACCCTCTTCCCAAATCGCCTCTACAACTATCGGTGATATTCCTGCGGGCATTTGGAAATGGTACGGATTTTCTTGCAGTATTTCCAGATTTTCCGGTAAGATTGCTTCCCAATCTGTTAAGGTGTGTCCCTCTCTTGTGAGTTCGGGGAGAGTTACTCGACTGCCGGGAAGTATCCAGTCGCCCAGTCTTTGTCTGTCATTGTCCCCCATGCCGTCTTGGTAGAATGCTCTGCCTTCCCAATCGTACTCTGTTACTAACAAGCTGATATCTGCATTTGGCATGTAGAAAACTGTGTCACGTTGATTGTTCGGCCAGCTTCCCGGTTGGTTTGGATTCGGAACAACACCGTGTGGTAGTGCGAGACCTGAGGGCCAGCCTTCTGCAACCCATCTGTTTAGTCTGAAGTAGTCACATGTAGCCGCTGAAAGTTGAATTCTGTGACCTACCGGAACAGCTACTCCGTGGCGAAGATCTTCGATGGGAACGGGAACTCCGTTTATCACTACCGTTACGGATTCGGCGCTTATGCCATTCATTCCCGCCTCAACACCGACTTCAACGTCAACCACAACTTCTATAGTTCCGCCGTCTGCCCAGCCCGAGTAAAATCTGCTGTTCGCGGTTATCGGTCTTTGGTCAAAGCGGATGAATCCCGGAAGATTTGGTACTCCGGCTATATCGGCATGGTCAACGAATATTGCATACGCTTGGGTTTCGAACCAACCGGTTGGAGCATAGCCATCTCTTCTTGGTACAACCGGGAGCGGGAAGTTCTGCGAACCGAATCGCTCTCCGTATGCTATGTTTAGTCTTACGTAATCATCTAATGGGTTTCCGTATTCATCCGAAACAGTTACACTGTGTCCGTCGCGGTTAATAAAGTTCCAGACAAAGATGACGTAAGGATTTACTGTGAGATTTATCGGCAGTTCGTGCGAAGCATACACCACACTGCCGCGGTAGTATGTGTTTTCGCTACGTGCATAAGTGAGCCATAAGATGTCAGAATGTATGCCGGGGTCGAGGGTTCGGTCAACCATGCCATATGTGGCAGATGCATGGTAGTTATCCGCTTTTGCCCTCAGTGTGAACGTAAATACTTGACCGGGCGAGAGGTATTCGCCATCACCTGAATCGGGCCAATCTTCCACGATTTCAAAGAGTTCCTCATCGAAGTCATATAAGATGTCTGATATGCCGATGGATTCTCTTGTGGAGAGGTTGCGTAATCTCACAACACGCAAGTGAGCTTGCTCATCTACATATTCATCTTGATTGATTGCCACATCAAATACCGAAGGTAATGTTACATCAACGTTGACGGGCAACACGGTGTACTCAATGTTCACTGTTGCAGCAGCTCCGCCGGGGTTGAGTGTAACTGTCACGTTTGCGGTGTGGGTTCCGATGTATTCCACAGCAGGCGCAGCAATTACATAGATTTCAATGTATGTTTCGGCACCGGGCAGGAGTACGCCCGTTGGCTGAACAAAGTTAAATAGTGTCGCATCTGCGCCGCCGATGTAAAGCTCCACCCTGTCGAGGTCTATGACCCCTGCGCCTGTGTTTCTGATTCTCACTTGCTGTACTCCGTGCGGTGCTGTCGGGGTTTCTCCCACGTACAGACTAAAACGCATTAGAGCCGGTGGTGCCGGAGCGAGTACTGAAAAGCTAGGTGCAATAACTCTGAGCGAAACAGGGTCTTGATGCCCGCGTATGCCCGTAGTCTCAATATATGTGCTGCGGCTGTAGGTGAATTGCATGTTACCCGTATGGGTGCCCGGAGCTCGGACCACTCTGCCGGGTAGGTTTGAACCTGTGGGCTGATTCGGCACGACCCTTATTGTAATGTAAATCGCCTCGCCACCTCTTGGGTCATCGCGTGTTTCTCTCTTCGGCAGAATTATCATGTCTGCGGTAGTCGGCCAGTAGTTACCCGGTGATGGCATCCACACCTGCTCCATGTTTCCGTCGTCATACACTTCTATTTCCACAACTTCAAAGAATTCGGCGACATTCGGAAGTAAGTTCCATACGATGTCTGCGAGGTTAATCTCTTCTCTTGTGGAGAGGTTGCGCAGACGTATTGTGCGTAAGTGGTCGTCGGCGTTTTCGCCCCAGTACATTTCCAGATTTCGTGGATTTGCTGTATCGGGTTGCGGTAGGGGCGGTACGGGTAACCACTGTACTGTAAAGTCGACAGGGTGAATTTCTATGTAGAACCTTATTACCAGCGGATCCGCAGTGTACACTGTGCGAATTTCCATGTCAACCGCATGTCTGCCTATGTCAGTAGGGAGTGGTGGAGCGGAAACCCAGAAGCTCAGATCTGCACTTTGTGATGGTGCCAACTGCGTTCCTGTACCTACTATTTCGTATGAGCGAGCCAAAGTAGCATGAGTTCCTTGGAAGAATCTTCCTCCTTCGTTTGAGAACTGTATGTCCATATCAGCAAACACAATCGGTCCTTCACTCATGTTACTGAAAGAAATTCGTTGTCTGCCATTGTGTGCTACTGTGTCCGTCAGCGGATACTCGCCTACATAGAGGTCGAACGCGATGCCGCCCGCACCTTCCACTGAAAGAGTTGCGTGGACTATATCCAGATTTATTGAATGCACATGGTTTGCGGAAACATGCGTACTCCGATCGTATCTGATTTCCATTGTGCCGCTATATAATCCGTGAGGCCATGTCACCAGCGGGGTGCCGATTACTCTTATTGCCACTTCAAACGTCGCTCCGGCTTGAGCTGTCGATGGTGCGACTGTGAGATTTGCTCCCGCAGGGAACGGTGAAAACGTAGTGCCGACCATCCTGCCGTACTCAAACATCACATTCGGCTGTGCAATATTTGGTAGTGGCAGCGAGGTTCCTGCAAGATTTCTTCCAAGAAAATCTATGTCAATGTCGGCAAGGCTGATTTCTTGTCTGGTCGAGCGGTTTTGCAACGTGAAGAGGCGTATGTGGTCATTTGGGTTTACCAGACGGTTCATTTCGAGATCGCCCCAAGCAGTGCCTGATGTCGCAGGGATTAGTGTCACATCAAAGTTTACAGGGCGGACATCCAGTGTGAGCCCGATTGAGCGTAGCTCTGTGAAGGAGCCTTGCACGCCATTTGTATAGGAATTACCCGCCAGTGTAATCGTCATGGTACGAGTGTGGTTGCCAACATGTGCCATGGCGAAGGTTGTGTATGGCGGAGGCGGTAAAACGTGAACGCTTACATCCCTGTGGGTATTCGGCAGGAGCATTCTTTGATCCGGGGCCACTTGTGTGTATCCAAAGAATGCGTATGTACCACCTGTAAAGGCTATTTGCATGTTGTATAGGTCTATCGGTGCGGCCGGCGAAAGATTATGAATCCGCACATTTATTACGCCGTGACCTGCGACGGGAACTTCACCTACGTAGACATTAAACGCCAGGGGTGATGGTGTTGTTATTGAGAAGTTCGGCGTGGCTTTGTTCACTGTCAGCGTGATTGGTACATCACGCGTCTGCGGTGCAGTTGCGCCTTGGAGCGTGTTGTTGCTTCGGGCGTATGTCAGGCGAATGTGGGTATTGTACACACCCGGGTCTATGCTCACGCGCCCGCCGAATGTCGGGTCTGCTACTGCTCTGAGTGTAACTGTAACTGCGCCGTTTGGAGCTATTACCGGAGCTGTCGTCCTGACAGTCGGCCAGCCTGTTACTGCCACACCGTTTATCGCTATGATTTCGAGTAAATCTTGATCCACGAAGATATCTGAGCCAAGTGTTATGTCCGCAAGGTTTATGGATTCTCTCGTTGAGAGATTTCTGAGCGTAAAGGTGCGTTGGTGGTTGTTTGCCTCTTCGCCCCAGAATACAGAGATATTCCAAGGTGCCGGGCGTTCTACAGCGAAGTTCACGGGCAGAACTGTAAGACTAAGCGGTACAGTTGCTGACGCTGTTCCGGGCTGAAGTGCGATGGACAGTGTTGCTGTGTGGGTTCCGACGTTTTCAAATGCCGGTGCGCTTATCACCCTGACTTGAATGTCTCTGTAGGCACCGGGAGCGAGCAAACCTGTAGGTTGGGTGAAGGTGAAGAACGCCGCACCTGTGATGTTTAGGGTTACTGTGTTTAGGTTTATGTTACCTGCGCCTGTGTTTGTGATTCTCACATACTGTATGCCGTTATTTGCCACTGTCGGAGCCTCGCCCACGTATAGGCTGTAGTTTACAGGGGCGGACGCTGCGGGGCTGGTTACTGTAAATGTCGGCTGAGTGATTGTCAGCGTTACCGGTATATCGCGAGGTGCAGTGACCGTTGCGCCTACATTTGCAAAGCCGTTGTTGCTGCGGGCATACACCAAGCTTAGGAAGTCAGGATGTGGACCGGGGGCATGGGTTACTCTTCCGAGCATTGCGTGAGACGCTGTTGCTTCGGAGATTGCTCTGAGTGCAATCACAACCGGGTCGCCGGCTACCGTCGGGGAGCTTGCTACTGCGAGCTGCCCTGAAGGCCATCCCGGTGTGAAGGTTCCGTCTACAATAGTTCCGTACTCAAATATGCCGGCTACTACGAAGCTTCGCTCAATTGCTGCGAGATTAATCGTCTGTCTGGTGGACTGATTTCTCAGATATAGGAATCTTATGTGGGCATTCGGGTCTTCGCCCCAGCCCATTTGGACATTTTGCAGACTTGCCGCAGGTTCCCATGTTGCTGTGAAGTTTACGGGAAGAACTGTGAGATTTAGCGTTACATTTGCTGACGCTGTTCCGGGCTGTAATGTTATGGATAGTGTTGCTGTGTGGTTTCCGACGTTTGCAAATGTCGGTGCGCTTATAACTCTTACTTGAATGTCTCTGTAAGCACCGGGAGCAAGAGTTCCTGTAGGCTGGGTGTAACTAAAGAACGTTGCACCTGTGATGTTTAGATTTACTGTGTTTAGGTTTATGTTACCTGTGCCTGTGTTTGTGATTCTCACATTTTGTATGCCGTTATTCGCCACTGTTGGAGCCTCGCCCACGTATAGGCTGAAGTTTACAGGGGCGGGTGGTATTGGTGTAGTTACGGTGAATGTCGGCTCATTTATTATCAGATTTGTCGGTAGATTATGTGATAACGTGACATCGTCAATAAGCGTGCTCGTACTGCGGGCATATGTGAGGCGCAGGAAGTCCAGATGCGTGCCGGGGGCATTAGTAACTCTTCCGAACATTGCGTGAGACGCTGTTGCTTCGGGGACTGCTCTCACCGCTATCACGACCGGGTTGCCGGCTACTGTCGGCGAGCTCGCCACAGCTAGTTGTTCAGAAGTCGGCCAACCTTGTGTGAAGGTTCCGCCTGCATAAGTTCCGTACTCAAATATGCTGTTTTCGAAGTCATGCAGAATTATGTTTGCGAGGTCTATCACTTCTCTGGTGGATTGATTTCTCAGATATAGGAATCTGATATGGTTGTTCGGGTCTTCACCCCAGCCCATTGTGACATTTTGCAGACTTGCCGCAGGTGCCCATGTTGCTGTGAAGTTTACGGGCAAGACTTCAAGGTTCAGCGTTACCTCTGCTGACGCTGTTCCCGGCTGAAGTTCTATGGATAGTGTTGCTGTGTGGTTTCCGACGTTTGCAAATGCCGGTGCACTTACCACTCTGACTTGAATGTCTCTGTAGGCATTCGGTAAAAGCACTCCTGTAGGTTGGGTGTAGGCAAAGAATGTCACACCCGTGTATTCTAAGTTAAGCTGTATAGTATCGAGGTTTATGTTACCATAACCTGTGTTTCTAATTCTCACATTCTGTATGCCGTGGGGGTTCGTTGGGATTTCGCCCACGTACAGGCTGAAGTTTACAGGACCGGAGTCTGCGGGAGTGATTACTTCGAATGTCGGCTGAGCTATTATCAGATTTGTAGGTATGTTGTGTGATACTGCGACATCATCAATAAGCGTGCTTGTGCTGCGGGCATATGTCAAGTGTAAGGCATCGGGGTGTGTGCCGGGGGCATTGGTTACTCTTCCCAGCATTGCGTGTAACGGGGTTGCTTCGGGGATTGCTCTCACCGCTATCACAACCGGGTCGCCGGGTACCGCCGTCGAACTTGCCACAGCGAGCTCCGCTGTAGTCGGCCAACCTTGTGTGAAGGTTCCGTTTTCAACGGTGCCAAACTCAAATACATCGTTTATGAAGCTTCGCGGAGTTATGTTTCCGAGATTTATCACTTCTCTGGTGGACTGATTTCTCAGGTATAGGAATCTGATGTGGTTGTTCGGGTCTTCACCCCAGCCCATCTCAACATCTTGCGGATTTGCCACAGGTGTCCATGTTGCTGTGAAGTTTACGGGCCGCACTTCGAGAGTCATGGTTCTTGTGTGGGTTGTGATATCTGCCTCTGCGGCGTTTGTTGGTGTGATTAATACTGACATTGTGATTTCGTGGGTGTCGACTTCTGCGAGAGTTGCTCTCACTGCAGGATTTATCCGCACGTCAATGTCTATGAACTCGCCTGCTTCGAGCAATCTGTTCGTTGGCGGGTCTATGAATACAATTTGTCCACCGAAGAAACGCGCTCCGAGCGTTCCTGTCGCTCCGAATGTTATGGCTAGTTCGTTGTCAATGTGTATCGCACCTTGACCTGTGTTTGTCAGCCTTATCCTGCCGGTGTGCGCATCAATTGCAGCACCGTTCGGCACTTCGCTGACATATATGTTATAGCTGAGAGATTCAAGTGTCACTGTGGTGCCTATTGGAGTGACATTCAGCACGAGGTCTATTTCTTGTGGAATAGTCGCTCCGCTTGGAGATGTGAGTGTCATTCTCAAAATCACGTTGTAGCTTGCAATGCCGTGGTCTATTGCGGCTTGGGTTGGTATCAGCCATAACTCCCTACTCTCCCCTGCAGGTAAAACATATGCGCTGCCAGGTAGTTCCAGATCAAACAAACCGCTATAGAGTGGGTGGGTGTCCTCAAGTGTGTCGATAAGCTCAAAGTTCATGCGATCAAATGGTATGCCCTCTGTGGCTGAGGTGTTTCGTATTGTCACATGGATACGGTCACTTGCGCCTGTTCTCCGTGGTTCTCTGAGCTCATAGTTGAATGTGCGGTATTCCGGGTCTAAAGTGAGCTCTGTGCTCAGTTCTGTCACGTTTAGTACGATGTCTCTGCTGCCTGTTGCACCCGGAACACTCAGTGTTGGGTTTCCGTTTGTCTGCCTGATTATGTGCTCAAAGTTTAGAACTCCCGTTCTTTCTGCGCCTGTTGCGTTCGGAGTTGTGCTCGCCGCTAAAGTCGCCCGTACTCTCACAGTTAACGTCTGCCCCGGCTGCAGCCAATTGTTATAATGCTCAGCGGCAATTAGTGCAAACTCAAAATCTGCATGGTTCATCGAGATTACGAGATCACCCAGTACGAGCTCTCCGTTTTCAAAAACATCGTTTATAACGCTTCCGCTTATAAAGTTGTTGCTCGCCAGTTCAGTAGCTAGGTCCGGATCCAGGAAAATCGGTCCTCTGCCTGTGTTTTCGATTGTAATGTCTCGCACGTTTCCTACCAGTGTGCGGTTTTCGCCCACGTCAAGCTCTATTGTATCTATTGGCGCATCAGTTATGATATCAAAGCTTGGTGTTTCGATTACCAGCCTGATATTTCTGTTTTCGTGAGCTGCTGTGTCTTGGTATCTGTGCCAAATGCTCAATACTTCATCACGTTCAAGTCCGCGAGATTGAACCATGTTGGCTCTGAGTGCATCTTCTGTCGGGTGCAGGACGAATGTCACGCTTCCGCCCTCCGGTGCAATGTATCTGTAGCCGGTCTCGGTGTCTATCGAGTAGTATTGCCATGTGGATATGGCAGGTATTGCAAAGTTACTGTTAGTTCCTCCTGAGAGCTGAACCATCATGAGTGTGTTGAGGCAGAGAGGCACACGGCTTGTGTTTGTTATCGTGACGGTGCGCGGGTGAGCATTTGCGGGTTCGTCAATGTAGTAGTTAAACACATAACGATTTGCTTCGGGGTTGGCTCCCGGTATTGCTTCGGCATCTCCTGATATGTCAACTGTGAATTGCGGTGGGGCGATGATTAGGGTCAGTGCTACGGGGGCATCGTCTGTTGACGCTCCGACTGCACGGGTGTGGAGCATTCCGCTACGATGTGTGAACTGTAGTGCTATCGGGAACTGTCCGCGTAGATTTGTAAAGCCGTAGCGTGGTCTCACGTTAAATGTTGCGCTCGTTCCTTGAGCAAGCTCTCTGTCATCATCCCATGTTCCGGGGACGATTTCGAACCAGTTTGGCATAAACTCAAATGTGAGGTCGCTGTCTACCAGGGCACCGTTTTCGAGCCTTCCGAGGTTTAGCGCTACTCCTGCGTTGTTTGTTATGGTCAGTGTCTCTGTGTGCTCAGAGAGTATCGTTGGGTTTTCACCCAGGTACAGTTCAAATGATCTCGCTCCGGGTGACACTATGAATGAGCGTGGTCTGACTGTCATTGTCACCTCAAGTGCTGTAGGTGGTGTGCCGGCAGGAGCATTCGGCGCAATGTGTCCGACTTGAACTGCGTTATGGCGTAGCACCAAACCGCCCCCGTGAGTGCCTACTTGGCTCATGGTCGCTGTGGTTGGGCGTATTCTTATGTCGATGTATCCGCCACCGACGCCATATTGATTTGACCCTGCCAGCCCTGCAAGTGGGTTGCCTGTTGGCAACTCATATCCCGGAACAATTTCAAAACCGCTTGGTAGCTCTAAATTCATATTGCTAAAGCGCAAGAGTCCTGTGCCCACATTTCTCAATCGTATTGTTCTATGGTACTCATTTTGAGACTCATCAATGTAACCTGCCACATTTGTAGGACCTTCGAGTGTTTTTTCCAAACGGAATGTCGGTGCGGGGCCATCCAGTCTCATTTCAATGTTTGAGCTCATTGTCACTGAATTGCCTGTCGGTTCCAGCTGCTCCACCCCGTCCGGATTTGTAACCGTGACGAAAGATAGTCCTGATATTGTCAAGATATCTGTGTACGTTCTGGTTTGAGCAAATTCTCCCCCGCCTGTTAAGCCTAGTCTCGGCCTGACATAGAGATGTATCATGTCCGTTCTTGTTGTGCCATCATCTGCAAATGATCCAAATGGCTCCAATGTGTAAGATGAAAGCGAGCCCACAATTTCAAAGTCTGTGCGTGAAAGTGCTGCGGCGAGATTTGTTATAGTCAGAATACTTGTGTTTACAACTGTAATACGCCTCGGTGCTAAAGACCCACCGACATTAATGTGATCTTGTAGTATTCCCGCATAGCTGACACCAAAAGGATTAACCGGTGTAAAGTTTACATCATCTATAGTAAACGTAAACGGTGGTGGAGTTACAACTATCGTAAGCTCAACCGGTATTATGAAGTGACCTGAATGTGCTGTGTCTCTGCCTCTGATTTCCAGAATACCTGTGTGTGTGCCTACGGGAAGTCCTGTGCGCGGACGCACTGTCACTGTCATTGTGTCGCGTAATCCGTATCTCGCATTCATGTATGTGTGCGATAGCTCGGCATCTAAGAATGTCGGGATTGTCTCGCCCAGAATCGTTCCTGTAACTGTGGCTGTAATGCCTTCGAGCCTGAATGATTCGAGATTTGTAAGTGTGAAAGTTCCCACTCCGACATTTGGATATATTTCAAAATCGTTCTCTGTGTAGCCGTGGACTACTCTCCAGTTTGCCACCGGAGCCGGTTCTACGCCGACACGAAACTCAGCTACTGAGAACATCAGAGGTGCTTCAAGCATTATACGCCCGTGTGCGTCCACTATTACAAGCACATCTTGATAGATGCCTGCAGGCATACTCAGATGTGGGCGGACCCCGATTGTCGCTGTTTCCCTCAGGCCGTCAGGCACAAAGCCGTCAACTGCAAATGAAGTCGGAGTTATGGGCGATGAAATCATAAAGCCGTTGCCATAGCGCATAAACGCACGTAGACCTGTGAGCGGGCCTGTGCCTGTGTTTGTTATTGTGAATGTATGCTCGTAGATATGGCCGGGGGTGGGATTTGGCTCCAGTCTGTAGCCTATGCGTGCTTGCGCCCATGTTTTTCCTGCGGGGTCGATTCTTGCCGAAAATTCGGACTCAACTACATCAAATATGACACTGACACTTGCGAAGAATCCGCCTTCACCCTCAATTAGAACTGTGTCGGTGTGTCTGCCGAGGGGCAGTCCTTCTCGTGGGAATACTATGAATCTGAAGTCATCGGGATTTCTTGTAATTATCTCCGCGTGGTAGTCTAGCAGCGGATCTGTATATGGACGTACCGTGAAGTTTGCACCGCTTGCAAGCCTTACCGTTTGTATGCCCGTCACCTCGGTCACATTGGCAGGTACATTGTCTGAAATTCTGACTGACACAGTTTTCCATTCGGGGTTTGTGTAACCCAAAATTCTCGGAATAAACACAACAGGGTCGGGGTTGAATGTAACTTCAACCGTACTTACCGCAAATGTCACGGGTACTTCGAGCCTAAAGTCATGTCTTCCCGTAAATACAAGCACATCACTGTGGATTCCCGCAGGAAGCCCGTGTACGGGTCGGATATTTAGGCTAAAGCTCGGAGCTATGGTCAAATCATCTGCTCTCACTGCGGGTGGCAGCAGTGTCGGCACCATTTCAAAACCATCAATAACACTGAATACACTGCCGTTTTGCCATGAGGCTGTAACGTCATAAATCATGTATTGGTCGAGGCTTCTGAGAATGCTTACTGTTTGAGTCAAGGCGGGGTTTGTAAGTACATAACCTACGCCTGCAGAGAAGTTGAGCCCTGTCGGGTTTGCTGTCGCTACAGGTGGTACAACTGTGAAGCTCAGCGGTACGCGCACATATGGGGCGTTACCGAAGTCTATTAAATCGGGGTCTATTGGGTCATTTGGATCAAAGCCGAGATATTCGCCGCGGATAAACAGGTGGTCTGTGTAGCTTCCCAACGGTCTTCCGAGCTGTGGGCGTACTCGTATAAATGCGGTTGCGCCCGGTCCGAGGATAGGAACTTCTGCGCCTGCGGCATTTACGAGTGTCTCATCTATGAGGTATATCGGCGAGTTATCGCCCATATCCATGCTGATATCCAGCGGTGGGAGTGGTTGTGCGCCTGTATTTGTAATGCGCACCCAGATTGTTTCAAGCATACCCAAAGTATACCCTGCTGTTATTTGTCCCCAATCGTGAATGTTCGGAGATACAAGAGCTCTTGCGGGGTTTACTTCAAAGCGGAGCGGTATTCTATGCTCTACTCCGTTTGCCGCTGTAATCACGAGGTATGCCTCGTATTCAAACGGCACAAGCCCTGTTCGTGGACGGACGAGCCATGAGGTTGAGCCGCCCTCCGGCACTATTCGGTTATTGTTTCCGAGGTTTACAAACTCAAATGCGTTATTTGTTAGTCTGGCTGTCACATTGTATAGCTCACCGCCATAGGTTGCACTCGGCCCCAGGTTATGCAGAGTAAATTCTATTGTTGGTCTGAGTGAGAATCCTGCATCTGTGGGCTCCCAACGTGCGACGTATATTCCGTCTTCGTATTCACCGACGCTTATTTCGGCACCCGGCTCATATTGCGGGTCGGGCCATACTACATCTGTGCTCGCAGGTAAGACTGTAAAGCGAGTCTGCCCTACTCCGTGAACCACGTTTGAAATATCTTGGCGCGCACTGTCTGCACGGACGTTAAGATTTGCTGCAAACTCTCTCGGTTGAAGTCCGTTCGGCGCATGACCGCGAACGGGGCGTACAAACACACGCACTGTGTGCGGTAAGTCACCGTCCGGGTTTACTCCCGGGTCGCCGTGCATGGAAAGGGGTACAATAACTGTATCCGGTGTGACCAATACATCTTCATTTGCAATTGCTGTTGCCGCAGGATCTATGATTCTTGGCACAAGATTGTCGCCTTCATCACGGACTTGCACTACTTCAAAGTAGTTTGCGTTGAAGTTTGCTATGATATTTGTTATGGGTTGGTCGCCGACATTGATTATATCAAACCACATCTGTGGTTGTTCGCCATAGCGATAACCCTGCGGTGTCCATGTTCTTGTCTCGGGTGAGACCATCACCATGTAGCCCGGAAGCGCAACTGTGAAGCTTAGATTTGCAACAAGTTCGGGAGCGGTAAAAGTGCCCTGCAAGGCATCTGCATCTCTGCCTATTACAAAGCTGACCGTTCCCGTGTGTGAGCCTTGCGGGAGACCTATTATCGGGCGCACTTCAATCGGTGCAGAGCCGTTTGGAGCAATTTCCGCAAATGCCGCGAGAAGATCTTCTGCGCTGATTGAGTCTCTCCAATTGACCTGACCGGGCAATCTTATTTGGAATGCATCATTATCAGCTGTGACAGCTATTTCGCTTACATCAAATCCCCAGTCAAGCCAAGGCAGTAAAGTTTGGGTTATGTTTTCGACATAGATCCTCTGTGGTGGTACACCAAGTGCTGTGTAGCCCACAGGTCTTGCATCCCAGACGAGTTCTGACGGGCTGAGCTGCCCCACAAGCGGGTCGACTGTGAAACTCAGGTCTACTCGCAGCGGCGCCTCTGCATGGTCAAACTCAATGTATATCCACGCAGTATGTGTGCCGGGCGGCAAGCCTTCAATCGGGCGGACCATAAAGCTACCGCGGTCTCTTACAACATTGGTTCCGACACGTTCGTCATTGACATATTCGTTTACTATTCCGACAGTTCTGTCAACTCTAAACGGGAAAGGAGTTCCTTGCAAATCCTCATTCCAAGCACCATGTTCGTATATGACACCTGCGAGACCACCAACTGTCTCACCCTCAGCATTTTGCTGATGGTTTATAACAGTTGCTGCACGTTCTAAAATCACTATGCCACCCGGCGTTGTTGCATCCGGATCATAGCCTACAGGTGCGCGTGGGAATGTTATTGTATCATCAGGGCTAAAGCCTCTCGGCGGAAGCACTGTGAGTCTTACGGGGATCTGTATTACAGGTTGATCGGGATCTTCACTTTCTATGTTGAGAAGTGATTCCAGAGTGCCGAGCCTAAACTGAGCACCGGGCTGTATTCTTATTTGAATATCTGCAAAACGACCAATCGGAATCATACCCTGCGGAAGTCCGGGGATATGGATCGGATGCTGGACTGCGAATGGGTTTGTCGGTCCTGCCCAGTTGACATTGTTGAGTGTTAGCAGTTGTTGCAGGTATCTCGTGAGAACTGAGTTACCTGTGTTGTGAAGCCTGATTGTTGCAACGTCCGGAAGATCTTCACCGAAGTATATTATACCAAAATCGAGATAGAACATTGATGCACCGAGTGTGTCGTCATCGGTTGGCTGGCGGACATCCATGGCAAACATGTTGTGGATAACGGTGTAGTCTATCGGCACAAAATCTATAAAGTGGTTTCTGTTTGTGAGGCGAATGTATTCTCTGAAGTGTCCTTGCCCCAAGTTTGGAAGCATACGCACTTCGATGTAGAAGCTCTGATTGGGCTGGAGCATTGTTATATTTGGAGTCATAGGTGCTACGCGCCTAAATCCTGTTGGGTCATTAGCATCAGGCACACGCTCAAAGCCGGGTATCATATTTTGTATATAACTGCCCGGATTGTTTGGGTCGGGTACCATTACGGGGTTGTCGTTTTCATCTAACTCAGGCACATATATCTGATTGTTATCTCCGTCCAACATGGGTCTGAGATAGAATCCTCCACCCGGCCTGTTCATATTCATGTTCCAGTTATCCCATATGATATTCCCGACTACTATGAAGTAGTCACCCATGGTTGGTGCAGATGCCGGATAGAGATTGTAGATGAGATTATCTCTGAGATTATCAGCGCCGTGCGGTGCAGTTCTGTAGCCGACACCATAGCGGTAGAGTCCGGGGTTGTCAGGGTCTACAGACCTAAACGCACTCGGAATTCTCATCATCTGCAGCTCCGGTGTGAGCACGGGGAAGTCGCTCACGTTTGTCACACGTATTATGCGCGTGTCCAAACCTAGGTCAATAGGCAGGCCTTGGGCGCGAGGGTCAAACTCGACCGCATCAAGACGTGTTTCGAACTCAGTAATCAGTATGGTAAACGGTATTGCAATTTCAAATCCGCCTGCGTTTCGAATGAACAGGACATCGTTGTGTCTGCCGGGTGGTAGATTGTATGTCGGGAATACACGTAGGTTGACTTGGTTGTTGTTTGTTCCGTGGTCTATTGTTGTAGTGGTGTTTGCATTATCTGTGGCAGTTTCAAACAGGTGGCTTTGCTCCAGTATGAAAGGCTCAATTGATGGCAACACATCCGGACATCTCGTCCACGAAAGACGGAAATTTTGCTCGTTTGCAGCTTCATATGGCGCCTCTTCCGTGATTCTCCAGCCACCCTCACTCGAAGCAAATGTAATCATGCCGAGGAGCGGATCTATGCCTGTTATCGGGAATTCACCATGATTTGTAATTACAAATCGCTGTGCATGACCTTGTTGCAGCACTCCTTCAACATTTCGTATTTCACCGGCAAGCCAATAGAACACTTCATAACCCGGATTGAATTGACCGAAATCCCATGCCAGACCGTGATAGGGAATGTCATTCCAATCCAATTCATCTCGCACATTCCATATAGTGTTTCCGGGACGGTCGCGATCGCTTACATCGGTGCTCACGCCAAGTTCAAACGGCTCGATGCTTACTCTGAGTGGGATTCTGACCAGTGGCTCTGCGGAGCTGGTCATAGGATTCCATATTACGAGGTAATCATGGAAGTGTGTCCGCGCTTGAATAGAGCTGCCGTATGCACCTTCTCTGAAACCAAGCAGGTTTCTCGGCTCTATTATAATGTTTGAAACAGGGTCATGAGTCAGGTTATGCGTCTCAAAAATACCGGGGACAACTCGCTGTGCCGCAGGCACATTTGCCCATATACCATTTGTCCAATCTGTGTCTGCACGTCCGCGCGGGTGTTCAGGGATAAGTTCCAGACCACCTGCGGTTTGAAATTCCCTATATATGCTGAACGGACTGTTTGCACGGACAAAGCGTGCTCGCTCTGCTTCTTTGTCGTCATCTCCGACACCTTGCCATGCATTCATATGAGCTTCCAGTGCATCAAGTCTCGCCTGATGTGCTGCTTGCTGTGCCGCAGAGTCTCCCGGTGTTTGGTTGAAGTTCGTTGGGTCAAGAACGCTTGCAAACTCCCACTCAATGCGCTCGATACGCAGTGTCGGGTGATTGCTGGCGCCGTCAACGCCCGGATGGCGCCTGTGTGGGTTTCCGGCATTGACACTTCCCGGTGTTGCGATGTTTTCTAAGTCAAAGCGAACGGGGCCAAAATAAGGATCGATGTTGACGTAGTCATATCCGCTTGAAACGAATCCGAGCTGTCTTGTTCCGAAATCATATGCAGGAGCAAGATGGTGATTTCTTGTTGCGAGAAACGGTGTCGGCTGTACGGGTACATAATAATCGCCCACTCTTGTAACTGCACCTGTTCCCACTTCTAAGTTGAGCGGCAACACTTCAAAATGCAGAGCTATTTCAATTTCTACGCCATGTTCTGTTGTTACAACAAAGACATCTCTATATACCCCGACAGGGAGGTTGTGCCTTGGTCTCACACGGTAGTGGTCAATTCTTGATGATATGCGCTCGGTTATCGCCGGACCTGAGCGTGCATCCAGTGCAGCAAGAAGTTCTTCCACTGTGCCTGAGATTGGGTCAAAGTCGGGAATGTTCACATCGAAAGTGACAGGTGTCGTAAATGTTTCTTGAGATGTAGGTTCTGCACTCTCTCCTGTGCCGCCTTCTCCGCCGTTCTCTGTGCCTCCGCCGTTTTCACCGCCTTCGCCGTTTTCGCCGCCTTCGCCGTTTCCGGCCGTAGGCAGACAACAGCATTCTTCATCGCTTGGGCAAGCGCATGGCATGAATACGCAGTCTACGCCGTAATTAACATAACAGGTATGCGGAGCCGGGCCGCATTCAAAGCATATCCGATTTGCCGGGTGTCTGATGCAAGCCGCACAGCATATTTCATCAGACTCATCATCTCCGGGAGCCTCACCCTCTGCATAGCGGGTGACATATGCTGACGGGAATATTGCATTTCTGTTTTCCCTACCGGTTCCCTGTCCACCACGGTTACCGGGTCCTGCTGCTGCAAGTATGCTCTGATATAGGGTTTGATTTGAGTTCAGTCCTCGTTGTATATAGAACGGCGATACAAGACCCTCTCCGGGTATGTATACACGGTTAGTGTTTTCTGCTATCTCACTTTGGAATGTTGCTGTCACTTCATGTACACGGTCGCGCCCGATATTTACTATTTCAAACATCGCAGTAGAGAGTCTGTCACTCGGCGCTGTTATCAGTGCGCCGCCTCGCTCAGACATCGCCCAAGTTGCGTTATTTCTTGCTCCGTTTGCATTTGAAGTTTGCACTACTCCATAGCCTTCAAATACGGGGGCAAATGACCAGAGTGGTGTGTCGTCCACGCCCACGCCCCAAGCCGTTCTTGCAGCTGACCAGTTCGGGCGCTCGGCAGGCCAAGCTTGACCAGCCGCAATCCCTTCAGGGCGTATGCCGTCACGCAGTTGTAATCCCACACGGGGGTGTACGGTGAAGCTCAGCGGGAAGAAGAAAACTTGGGGTTCCGCCGGAGCTTCTCTTATTCTGCGGATAACGAGGTATTCTGTGTATGTTCTGGGTGTAGTTGCATTTGTTGCAGTCAGTCCGAAACGCGGAATGACTCTGATATTAGCTTGTCCCGGATATACATTACTGCGGTCAGGAAGTGCTGTAGTGCCTGTTCCATAACGCAGGGTTGCTCCGGGGATAGTCCCTGTGCCTTGTGCAAACGGCTCTGTACCACCGGCTCCGGGCAGGTGGTTGCCTGCGGTCATGCCTCTGTAGACCATGAAGTGATTGCCATTTGCTTGCCACTGACCTTCAGGTGCATTGCGAGATGGTGCGAAGAATATTTGTGTCTCTCCTGTTGTAACACTGCCTGCTCCGCCGCATGGATGATTGCACAATTCATCACATGAATCATCGCATGGGTCACCACATGAACTATCGCACGGGTCACCACATGGTACATTGCATGAATTATTGCATGGGCCGGCACCGCGCATTTCGACGTTTTGAGCCAGCACATTACCAGGGCCGTCCCAATTCGCTATTCCGCCGGTGCCGGCAATGGTTCTGTTCCAATCTAAGCCTTCAACGGGAGCTGTTCCGAAGTTACTGAAATTAAACTGTGCAAAGCCTGTGAGGTAAATTGCCTGCGCATCTATTCCGTGCGTAATTCTATAACCTTCGTCTCTTGATGTGAAAGTCCATTCTCGCGGGCTAACGCTCAAATAGTAATCATCAGGCGTAACCGTGAACTGGACGGGTACTCTGAGTTCAAAGCCATGCAAGCCTCTTAAAATCAGATAGTCACGGTGAACTCCGACAGGCATTCCGACTTGCGGACGCACCCAAATCTGACCGACATTAACAAGCCCGCTGTTAGCCATTTGTATATAGTTTCTGGTGCTCGGCAGATACGCTGTGCTCTGCCTGAGCATTAGTGGTCTTGTAACTTGGAAATCCGGTCTGCCCCGCAATCTCCCATAATACAGATCCCCCGGAGCTAAAGTTGCCGGATCCAGTTCGTCACTGAGCCATGAATGGGTTATTCCCAACATTCTTGCGTGACCAAGATTTGTTATAACTATCTGTCTGTGGCCGTTTGGCATATTTACAGATGCAAAAACATTTCCGCCGATAAACTCAGCGTAACCGACTTGCCTGTCCGGGAACAAAAGCGGAACTGCATTGGCAAGCATATAATCCGTAGGTGAATCAGCCATTGCAATATTTTGCGTTGCGGGGTCATTTATTATGTTTGAAACAGTCCTGACAGATGCAGCAAACACAGGAGGCTCAACTTCAAACTCAACGCGGATTCGCATTATGAAGCCGTGCGCACCGGTAATGACAAGGTAATCTCTGTGCAGTCCAACCTCCAAGCCGGCATACGGACGCACCCTTATGCTCGCTCTACTGCTTTCTATTTCATCCGGGGCGGGGAAAGGCGGCAAAATGAAGTTGCCGTCGAAAGTTCCTGCGGGTGTGAGCCTTGTAGTTGGAGGGGCATTTCCGCCATGCTGAGAGTTATCCCAACCTATACGCATTCCCCAACCGCCTTCAACATTAAACGGTGTTCGCCTTAAAGCATCCGAGGCTTGTGCATATCTCGGATCATAGAGGTCATCATCGGGGTTTATTGTGCTCGCCCAACGCCATGTTAAGCTTTCAACGGGCAAGGTTCCCAGGTTTTCAAGGTTTATTTGTCTCGGACCTGTGTGCCTGTAGGGACGGTCATTATTAGTTATGTCGTGAACACGATAGGTAACGAAGCCGTTGTAGCCAACTTGGCGTGGTGTGAACCGCACGGGCTGAACAACTCTTGTCGGGTCAAAAGTGGGGTCGTCCGGGTCGGTTGCGGGCGGATTTGCACCTGTGTATGTGAAGCCTACTGTGCGCATTGGCGTAACTGAACTCGGCAGTCCGCGCTGATGTGTTGCTATTACATTAAAATACGGGGGTATGATGCGGATTGAAACAGGGATTTCAAGCCTGAATCCGTGGTCTGCTTCAATTACGAGCACTTCTTCAAAGTATGCGTATGACGCACCATCAGGGATATCCAGTCCGTCAACAGGAGCTATGCGCAGGTTTGCACTTCTTGTGGGTTGATTCATCGGCAACGCCAAAAGTGTCGGTGGGTCAAGCCTTGGAGCGTAACCTGAAGCAGTGCTGAGTGCTATGTTCGCACCGATATCAGTGCCTACTCTGAGTCCTCGCTGCTGATTGTCATCAAAGCCGTAATTGAACATCTCAAAGTAATGCTCGGTACGTTCGCAATCTCCATCCTCACAACAGAGGAAGAACCATCGGATGTTAGTCAGTGGTGTGCTGTCTGTTTCAGTGTCACTACCCGTGTGGTTGTTTATGAGGTCGATTTGGCGTGAGCCTAATGTTACGCTTGGGCGTGCATCGTTGAGTGTCGGAATATAGCCCACGCCTCTTTCGGGGAATATGATCTCCATGCCTTCAAATCTGTGTGGTTCGCTCGCGGGGATTGCATAGTTAAGGATTGTAATTACATTTTCGTCAATTGCTTCAAGGGGTAGCCCTACAGTTATGTCAAACTGTGGCGCATACACATAGAAGCGAAGAGTTATTACAATCTCAGCACCTGCGAGACCGCGGATGCGTAGAGTATCTTCATGCGGGCCGGGTAAGAGATCCGCCCTTGGGCGTACTCTTATGTTTGCCGCATTGTTGCCTCGGAGATGTCCTGCACCTGTCGGCGAAGTCTCCCCTGTTTCGGGCATTGCGGGAATTCTTGTTGTAAAGTTTCCGCCTGCACCTTGATCTACGCCTGTGAAGAGCCTGCCGCCCGGTCTTGTTTGGAGCTCAAACGGAGATTCGTCGTCTTCGTCCAAATCTCGCACAAAGGTGATGTCGGTGAGTCCCATCATTTCGACGCCTGCATAGTTCCATATGTCAAACTGTGTAAAGCCTATCATGCCGCGGGTTTGATATCCGCTCAAGGTTGTTCCCACGGGCGAGCCATACGGGTGGTTTACTGTGTTTGTTACCAAGTAGCCCGCTGTGCGTGAGGGGAAAACCCATAAGTTGTGGTTCACTTCGCAGTTTGAAGGGCAACCCGGTCTATGATCGTGCGATTCATTGCAATCGGCGGGGCAACCCAGGTCACATCCATGTTCCCAGTTCCACGGTACATTCGGGTCAGGGTATGTGATCGCAGTTGTCTCAACATGCAGATTGTGAGGCTCAACTTCGATTATGAGGCGGATTTCCTCTTCTATTCCCTCTGCTGTTGTTATTATCAGATAATCTGTGTGTCTGCCGGGGAATTGCCTGTCTTGCGGCAATATCTGTGTGTTACCTGCGAGTCCGGGATGGACATTACTTGTGGTCATACTTGTGCCGTGCTCAACTAACCCTTGGAATTGGTGGAATGGCGAATCATTTCCGCGGGCAAACCTAAAGCCAATATCCGTGAGTGCAATACCTGTTCCATCGGTAGGATGTCCCAAGTTAAATATTCTAAACTCAGCTCTGTCGTCGATATGGTGCGGCACTTGCCCTGCAGCGAATCTGCCAAAGTTGTGGGATAAGAAACCATCAGTGTCGCGCATAGGATTCATTGGGTAGCAGTTTTGGCAAAGAATGGGATAGATGTGTACAGGGGCGCCGCCACCCATAGCCGCATTGTCGGGGCCTCCCACCGGCATGGTATTTGGGCCGCCACAGGAAGGATAACCAGCACATCTGTAGCCTGAACCCGGCAAATTCGGATTACGGCTGTCAGGGGTTGTGAATCGCAGGTCTGTCTCCTGATTTGCAAAGCGCATTGGTAGTGTGTAGTGGACTGTGGTGGTGCCGAAGATTGTTGGGTCAGCAAACTCCACTCGCGCACGCCAGTATGCGAGATTATCGGTATTTACTGTAACACGCAGTGAGTTTAAATCATAGGGTAAACCTTGTGATATATGACCCGGCAAATTTCCTTGTGGAGTGAACACACCATCATCGTTCACACTTCCAAACTGCCAAGTAATCTCTAAAAACTCTTCTATTACGCTATATTCCATCCGTGGATATGCAGTTATTCTGTAATCTTGACCCATGACTGCAAACATATTGAGGACATGGGCATAACGTGCATGACCAAAGCCGCCGGGTACGCCGCCGCCGGCATATTGCATTTGGTGATTTTCTCCGATTGTGCCTCTATAGTCACGAATCAGCATAAAGCGTGGGATACCTGCAAATGTTGTGCCTTCCGCGCCTGTTTGGTATTCTTGTGTTGAGAGTATTACGAGTTGCAGATTTGTTGCATGGCTGAATACGCCGGGCCCTAAGGCGGGAACAGCTCTTGGCAGACGCACCGCCTCAATGGCTGTGGATGCCGCAAACACCCATGTGCCGAGTGCCCGCACGTCGTAGAGGTCAACAAGACCGGGCCGCAGACGTGAGTTTAGCTCTGCTATGTTCCAGCTTGGTGTCCAACCGGCGGGAAACGTTCTGTTGCGGTTCGGAATAGGACTCATTGCTGTAGGACATACGCCCACAGTCGTGAGTGCTGTGTTATTTCTGAACGCATCATTTGGTAAGGCGGCATTATTCGGAAGTGAGACATAACGTATTATGTCGTTGTTTGCAAATGCGCCTGCGCCTAAAGTTCCCGTAAAGTGATGCAAGTTGAGCGTGTCGAGATACGGCCACGCTGTTTCGGGGTCTGCGGGGTTGTTATGTAAGTAGCCGTTATGTGCCGCAATGGTAAACCCTGCTCCACCACCCGGTCCTGCTCCACCGCTTAGTGTTAGCGTGTGGACTTCATCACGCCATGCAAAGTGGCGGTACATAGCCTCAGTCATCAACTCGTCGAGTGTATCACTGCCGCTTGTCGGCAAATTCACTCGTGAATTTGCTCCGCCAAGTCTTAGATTGCCATCGAACACTGGTCGCTCAACTTCTATTGTCACTGTGCTGAGTGTGTCAAGCGGGCCGCCTGTTTCGGGCAAGCCTGTTTCTGCGCTGTCCGGTGGTACTTGGAAAGTGACGCCTGAACTCATTTCATCTTGTGGCGCGAGTAGATTGACTGTCTCTACTCCAAAGCGGTATATGCCGGGGCGGTTGCCGCTCGCCGGGAAGTTTTGTATATTATAGTATGTTACCAGCGGGTTATCTTCCCATGGGTCATCCCATGTGCCGCCGTCGTTTGCACGATTAAAGGTGCTTTGTCTGGTGCCGTCGTTCCACTGAACTGTGCCGTAAACGGTTCCGAGCGCAGGAATAACTGCGTGGTCAGCAAGGACGAATGGTGTACCGTCGGGGGTAGTTGCAGGGAACCATGTGGGGTTTCTTTCCCAGCCGGGATTGGCTGTTGATGCAATTGGGATAAAGAAGCTTCTGTAGACCTCGCCCAGATGGTCACGGAGATACACCCATGCCCACATGCCGGGTAGAGTGTTTTGATTGTCAAGACTGTCAAGGGCAGTGCGAGTTGTGCCGTATGGTACGCCTCTATAGGGGTACACTGCTCCGTCACGATGCCCCGCAGCGATACCTGTTCTGTCGGCAAAATTGGCGGGCAGCGTATAGAAATGCTGTATTACATAGTCACGTGGTTGGATATATACCACGAAGTAAGGTGGGTCGATTTCATCATCTTTTACTACGTCTATAAGACTGTATCTTGTCGGAGTTATTGATGCTGTAAATACATATCTGCCGGGTGTATTCCTGTTAAATGTGGTGTTTTCATTTAAAAGTGTAGTGCCATCTATGCTGTAACGGTTTACAGTCCAGGTTACGGGTAGGAAGCGGTTGACTAACCTGCCGGTTCTTTCGGCAATCGGCGGTGTTGGGTCGTTATCGTATGTGGGGCAATTTGCGTCATAGCAGTAGTTGTAATCCGGATAATTGTCACACACGGGCGGAGTTGGGGCATCGGGGAGTTCGTAGTCACGGACTGTGAAATTGAGCTCAGTCGGAATTAGCAGATAGCTCTCGTCCACACCGTAGTTGAATGTGCGCTCTACATCGAATGGCAAAACATAGTCGAGCACCGGTATGTGGCGGACTTCTACTTCTATTTCTATGTTATAGGTTGATACTTCGAGTGCGTCTTCGGGTAGAGTCTCGCTGTCTACGAATTCTGCCAGATAATCATAGAAAACAGGGTCGAACAGCACAAACACGCTGTCGCTCAGGTTTGTTGCATCGTCTGACCATAGCGGTAATATCGGACTGAACACATAACGCTCAGGACCCCACGGCGCAAGCGGGCGTGGTGCAGTGCCGACAAAGTCCGGGTCTTGATTCCAGTTATCAAGGTCTGACCAGTCAAATGGCACACCGGGTATGCCGTTTGTTATGTTGTCGATGGCTGTGTGACCTTCGCTTGGATTCCAGCGTATTACATTTACAAGAATTTCATCGGGTAAAATTACTTCGTATACATAAGCGCCGTATGGCAGAGATTGCTCATAGAACGGCTCATCGTCTTCAAAGCCTGTTATTATTACAGGCAGGACACGGACGTTTATTCTCGGCATATCCACATAGCCATCTTCGTGATGGTATAGGCTCCAGTTGCTATAGTCAAAAAACTCTGATGTCACGGCATGGGCACGTCTTACATATGTTCCGGGTATTTCATAGTCGTAATCAACCGGGTACCATTCCCACTCAAGATATATAAATGGAAACGCCATGGGGGGACCATAGGGTTCATCGCCGTTATTGCCGTTGTTCCCATTGCTTAAAGGCATACGGAACTGTCTCAACAACGGCTTTTCGCCATTATATTCAGGTCCGTATACATGTACTATTGCTTCAAGCTCTTGTGGGAATGGTATATTGTCAAAGGGTGTTCCCCATAGAACGGTTATATCTTCCACGTCCACAAAGTCTACTATTGTATAGGTGGCTTCGTCAATTGAAATTATGAAGTTCGGCGAGGAGTAGTTTTGTGTCGGGTCGCCTGTTAAGTCTGCGTGAAACACAGCTTCGCCTGTAATGACGGAGTTTCCTGTATTTGCAGGTGGAGAAGCGAGGTCTACTCTGCTCACAAATGTGTAGTCGTCGACCTCTGTAAAGATGAACGCAGGGTCTCCGTCCCAAACAGGGTTTTCGATCCAAATCAGTGTGCTGTCAAACCAGTATCTTCCCACGGCGGAGTCGTCACTTGCAATGCCGATTGGGAAAATAAAATCGTATAATGGCACTCTATTATCATCATAACCGCCGTAAACAGCGACATTTGCAGTTACTGTGACGTTATTATTCAGCATGTTCATTATATACTGAAGTGTTGTGCCGAAAGGCATAGACAGGCGTCCGTCAAAATAGCTCCCACCCAGATATTCAAAGGAAACTATGGTGAATGTTGGGTTTTCAATTTCCACGGGGGCAGTAAAGTCATCCCTTACATTGTCGGGAAGAACTACACGGTAGTTTGTATCTGTGATACTTCCTGCGAGGAAAGTTGCCTCCCCTGTAATGCCTGCGGGGAGGTCGCCCGGTGTCTGCGGTAAATCCAAGTAAAATTCAAGCTCACCGACCATGCGGATTCTGCGGCCAACCAAGTCGTAGTTTATGTCAAAATAATTGCTCCAGTCACCGGCGGCGCTGTTGTCACCCCAACTGTTTTGCGGGACTGTTAGATTTAACACCGTATTGTGGTCGGTTATAAAGCTGCCTGGATTTTGCGGGTCGGGCACTCCCGCTGTAGCTTCAATTATATTTGGTAACTCTCTGTTGATAATCTGAAAACGCAATGCACCGTATGGTGCGGTTCTGTCTTCATCATCAACAGCTCGGAGCTGTAGCTCGGTGATTACAAACACAGGTTCTTCGACTATGACTTCAAACGGGTCGGGTGTGCCTACTCCGATTGGTATGTAGATGTCGCGTTGTTCATCGGCGTGGTGGTATAATATGAGTTCCGGTATGAACTCATATTCGCCGTAATTGCGGGTGCTGAACTCGCCTATGTCTATGGTTTGCCACTCGTTATTGTCGGCATTGAACTTTTGGGCGGTCCACTCGTCTGCATCTATCGCAATGTATATTATTTCGTAGCGCACCAGTGAGCCATGCACACCATAGAGGTTGGCTCTTGCCCGGATATGTGTCGGTAATCTTTTATTGCCAACGTATTCACCGTAGAGCAGGGTCAAATATGATAGGTCTTCAAATGATGCCGGCGCGTCATAATAGACAAGCCCCATCCACTCTGTAATCGTGAATGTCGGTTCCTCAACTATGACGGTTATTGTCAATTCAATAGGTTCTACTTCGACCGGATCATGGCCGCCCCAATCTATGTCCGGCACGAAAACAAATTCGCCGGGCCAGTTATCGTCGACAAATTCAAGAGAATCAGTATGCAGTGTCCATGTCACGGGTACTGGAATTTCTTCTTCTACAAAACTGTACTCAGGTTCTGCCGCATCTTCATCGAATACGCGGATTGTTGCGCGTAAGTAGGTTGGCAAAATTGGAGGAGTCGGCTCGTACAAGCCTTGCAGGGGGTCTGCCGGGAACCCGAAATGGAGACTTTCCCAAGATGTACCGAACGGAACAGGTATTTGGGTCGATACGTCATAAGGCAGGTATGGTCCTTCGACTACTGTCGCAGGGCTAATTTCCAGTATAATGCTCGGCATTACATCTGCTGCTAAAGCAAATCCGGTTGATATAAGAGACTCAGCTAAAGCATAGGCATCAACTGTGAATGTATGTGTACCCGGTCGTACTCTGTTGTCTGAGAAATTTGCAAGTAAAAAGGCTAAGAGCGACGGAGTGTTGTGCACCCATTTGATTACAGCTCCGGGTGGCAACTCGTAAATCGCCACATCAAGGTATGCACCGTCGGGGGCTCTGACTGCTGCTTCTATTTCGAGCTCAACCGCACTCGGAAAATCTTCAATAAGAGTTTCCAAGAAACTATATGTTATGCCATAGGGAAACACACCGGGGTAGTTCGAGTCAAAGCCGGGAGGTGTGAAGCCTGTCAGCGTTATATTTCTTATGAATGTGACATCGGGCGCATTTACGCTCACCGTGACTCGCAAGCTGTACTCTAAATCGTCAAGCACAGTCTGGTCTATGGTGTACCCGGCAGGTATGACTATAGTGGGAACGAAAACATAATAGTCGTCGCTAAGGACTCGGAGCCTATATGCGTCGGGGACCGGAGTTCCGTTATGTGCCCATGTTATGTCGAAATTACGTATGTTGTTATCCGGGTCATCGTCTCCAAAGAATAGTCCAAGTATATTGTCTATTTCAGGTGGTGCCACTTCAAAGGTGACGGAACCGGGCAATCCCAAGTTAGAGAAGAGTTTACCATAACCTACACCGTCGTATAAGTCTTCCAGAAGATCTTCAAAACTATCAAGCCACTCCGGTGTAACGTCCCCCACATCAATGTCGAGACCTGTGATTGTTACGTAAAGGGCAGGGTTTTCTACTATGTCGGTGTCGATATAGAAAAACTCATCGTTCGGGATTATAGGCTCTGCGACAAACCTAAACACGCTATCAGCACCGTCGAGCTCAGGGTCAACTTCTAAGCATAGCTCCCACCCGTCCACGGCAAACTCGACATAACGGGCGGCAAACGGGTGTGTGCTATACACATTTTGCACATCAATGACCGCTGTGACATACTCAAACTCTGAGTTTAGCACATCGAGAAACGCTACAAAATTGGCATACGCAAGGAAATCGTCTGCGGTGAGCTCATGATTTTGCGGTACAAAACCGGTGATATTTCTGACAGGGGTCAATACTTCGAGGGTGATTGGCAGATAATCGTGGATTGAATCTCTTACACTCTGGTTATTCAACCCAAACGGATCAAACATATTTTGGCCGAATTGAGCGAAGTTATTTCCCGGTGCGAAAATGTTGTCGATTCCGCCAAAGAAATTATAAGTGGTCGGCAGACCGAGCCAAGCTTCTTTATATTCGCTAAGCTCAAAATAGTTTCCCGTCTGAAGAAAGAGTTCTAAAATCATAGCATCAACTATGCTGCTCATTGTTTGTTGAATGCTACCGTTTGTTTGCCGAATTTGGAGTTGACGCTCACCGGGCATCAGACCCTCTGATGGGTTCACGAGTTCCCATTCAAGCGGGAATTCGAACGGTTCGTTGTTTTGGGAGGGTAAAAAGATGGAGCTCAACTGATTGTATGAGTTCCATATCAGGGGATGTAATACAGGCAGTAAGCCCTCTTCCTCCGATATGCTATCAATATCTCTGCCGAATTGCACCCCAATTGGGAGATCGTATTCTCCCAATAATGAACGAAAACCCACAATCGTGTACACATTATCTGTGTCTACGAGCATGGCTCCTCCATTGAAAATATTGTTGTTATTTTCAGGGAATGGTGGGTTAGCATCAGGAAATGGTGGGTCAGCATTGGCAGGCTCAGACCCATCGCCGGGCATGTCTCCCGGCGGTGTTTCATAAGCACCATCGCCGGGTTCACTCACTTCATCCGACGGTGGCGGCTCCTCATTATTAGTTTCGTTTTCGGGTAAATCGTCTTGTTCCGGTGGCTGTTGATTGTAGCTATCGTATATAACTTCATACTCAAGCAGAGCACCATAAACTCCGCCCGCCAAAGTAGCTTGCATCGGTGTTGATGCAAAAATCATAATAGCTAAGATTGTTGAAATAATTCGTGAAATATAAGAATTGCGATTCATTGTACTTTCGTTGCCTCCATGGGGATGCGATAATATTTCGTCTGCTAATACTATCTGCCGGACCGAGATCACTCTTAAAAATGCTACAGTAACCCACCCCACTATAACATAAAGTAGCATATTTTTCAACATCTTTAGCTGTTTTACAGTCACGATGTGCCAATAGTTTGCTGTCTATTTTGACACATTGCGACAATCCTTAGTGGTTACAGTGTTTTTTCTGCTTTTCACCTCACTTTCATTAGCATTATCGTCACAAATCGCCAAATTTTTGTCACCCTATTTCAATTTTTGTTCATTTTTCAGTAATTTTGTGACATTTTTCAGTAATTCTTCCCTGGTATTTTCCGATTTCTCATCAATAACCATCTCCAGCAGCTCATTTAGCACCTCGCCTATCAAGCCGCCCTCAGGGATTCCGTGGTCGATTAGGTCCTTGCCGGTTATCGCGAGATCTTTCAGAGAAAAACAACTCTCTTCTACTATTATTTTATCTATCAATTTCTCTATGGTCTCTATTTCTTCGATTTGTGAATTTAGGCGTTCTTTTGACTTTGCCAGAGCGTCAGCCCGCTTAGCTGAACATAACATTCTAAGATTTTTTTCGCCGAGTTTTCTCAGCCATCTTTTAACTGACTTTTCACTCAAAGCGATATCTGTATCATGATAATAGATAAGCTCTGTGACTGTTTTTATTGTCCGAGTGTCATATTTCAGGCGGCGTAATATTTTTCTCGCCATTTCCGAGCTTACTTTTGGGTGCCCATAGAAGTGACCTCCTCCGTTTGTCTCGCTGTAACACTGTGGTTTTGCTATATCATGGAACAGCATTGTTAGCCTGAGAATTCTGTCGGGTGGTACGCTTTCCACTGCTTTGACTGTGTGTTTCCACACGTCCAGATGGTGGTAGCTGTTATTTTGCTCAAAGCCAATCATTGGGGTTATTTCGGGAATTAAAACCTCAAGCACCTCGCTATAGCCAGTGAGGATTTCAGCTACATTTCCCCCGATAAGCAAGCCGTCAAGCTCAACTGCAATCCGCTCAACCGCTATGTTTTGCAGCAGTTTGCGGTTTCGTTTTATCGCCTCTTGTGTGATGGGTTCAATCTCAAAGCTCAGTTTCGAGGAAAATCTAAGCGCCCTCATTATTCGCAGTGCATCTTCCGTAAAGCGTTTATCTGCATCTCCCACACAGCGAATCATCTTTCGCTCAATATCCTTTATGCCCGAAAATGGGTCAATCAGCCCCTCGCTAGGGTTATAGGCAAGTGCATTTATGGTAAAATCCCGACGGCTCAGGTCGGCTTTTAGGTCTGTCACAAAGCTCACAGTGTCGGGACGCCTGTTGTCCGAATACACTCCATCAGTGCGAAATGTTGTGATTTCGTAGAGTTTCCCGCTTAGGAGCAGGGAAACCGTGCCATGGTGAAGCCCGGTTGGAATAACTGTCTCACTTTTGAAGATTTCCATGGTCTTTTCAGGCAGCGCAGATGTACAGATGTCCCAGTCCTTGGGCTTTTTGCCCATGACGGAATCACGTATGCACCCCCCGACCGCATACGCTTTAAATCCACTCGCTTCAAGCGTTTTAATGATGTATTTTACTTTATTTGGTAGGTTTATTGTTTCTATCATCCGCCTGCTCGTTTTCTTCTTTTTCTATAATCTCTTGAACTATGTAAAGTGGGCGGTTTTGTAGTTCTGTGTATATTCTGCCTATGTACTCTCCCATTAGCCCAAGTAGCATAAGCACTATGCCTTGGGTGAACAGGATAATTGCCACTGTTGATGCCCAGCCTGTGATGGTTTGGTCTGTGAAAAACACTTGGTAAAATACGTACAACATATACACAAAACTTAGCACGGATATGAGAAATCCAACCAGTGTTGCTAGTTTTAGCGGCTTGTGCGAAAATGATGTTATGGCGTCCATTGCAAAACTTATCATTTTTCGTAGCGGATACTTAGTCACTCCCGCAAAGCGCTCTTCACGCACGTATTCAACTGCCACCTGCTTAAACCCAACCCAACTTACGAGACCTCTGATATACCTGCTCTTTTCGGGGAGCTTGTTTATCGCATCGCACACTTTTCTGTCTATGAGCCTGAATTCGCCCGTGTCGGGCGGCAAATCCACCGATGTCATACTTCTTATAAATCTATAGAAAAACCTCGCACTCAGGCGCTTAAAGATTGATTCTCCTTTGCGTTTTGTGCGCTTTCCGTATGCCACATGATAGCCCTCACGCCACTTTTCCGCGAGCTTAGGAAATAGTTCAGGCGGGTCTTGCAAGTCTGCATCAATTACAAAGATAGCCAAACCGCGCGAATGCTCCATGCCTGCCGAAATGGCCGCCATATGCCCGAAGTTCCGAGAAAAATTTATGAGCCTGACAGAAGAGTCACTACTGCAAAACTCGGCAATTAGCTGTGCCGTGTTGTCGCGGCTGCCGTCGTTTACAAATATGATCTCGTATGGCTCTGCCATATCGGTCATAACTTTAGTGAGTCTTTTGTAGGTCTCGGCTATTACTTCCTGCTCATTAAAAGCGGGAACTACTACGGAATATGTCGGGGCGAGTCTTGTTTTCACAGCATTTTTCCTCTCAAAACTACTTTTTTGATGTTAAGGTCGCTATCAAGTAGAACTACGTCTGCATATTTCCCGGGTGTTATACTCCCCCACTTGTCGAATACGCCTATCGCCTTTGCGGGATTTTTCGTACAGCATTTTATAGCACTTTCGAGTGGTATGTTCATTTGCTTCACAGCAGTTTTAAGGCATCCCATGAGGTGCGTAGCCGAACCTGCGATTGAATTCCCGTCAACTAAAGTTGCCAGACTTCCTTTGACTTCAACTTTAAGCCCACCGAGATCCCATATGCCGTCTGCTTTGCCCGTTGCCATCATGGTATCGCTCACCATGATTATTCTATCATCTCCGAACATCGCAAAGCTCGCCCTCACGACACTTGCGTGGAGATGGACATTATCGCATATTAACTCAGGAGTGCATTCATCAAAATCTCTTGCCGCGCCAATAACTCCCGGTTCTCTGTGCTGAAACGGCGGCATTCCGTTGTATAGGTGTGTTACTTGCCTCGCTCCGCTTTCAAATGCTTTTGTAGCAAGGTCGTAGTTCGCTTCGGTGTGTGCAAGCGAGACTCTGATTCCCTTTCCGCTCAGCTTGGCTATAACGTCTAATGCCCCGTCAAGCTCCGGTGCTATTGCTATTAGTTTTACAAGCCCGTTTGCATCTTTTTGAAGCCTTTCAATCATCTCCACTTCGGGTAAACGCAAATAGTCAGGATTTTGCGCGCCCCTTTTGTTGTATGACAAAAACGGGCCTTCGAGGTGTATGCCCACAACTGCGGCACCTTTTTCATCCGAAAATTCTGAAATTCTTTTACACGCCGCCGAAAGCTGCTTCTCAGGAAGCGTGAGCGTTGTCGCACAAACTGAAGTTATGCCGTTTAACGCCTCAAAGCGCAGCATTTCTTTAAGTCCTTCTTCGTCTGCATCAGAAAAATCAAAACCCATGCAACCATGCAAATGGACATCTACAAGCCCCGGGATTGCAATTAACCCCTCGGCGTCGATGACTTGCTCGCCGTCACCTGCGCTATTGGCGGAGTTTTCTGTGATAAATTCGCCCTCAATTGTTATATCACCTTTTTGAAATGTACAATTTTCTGTAAAAATGTTTGCATTTCTTATTATCATATTGTTGCCTCCCGACTTTTTCACTTACTTATCTCCCTATAGTTTATCAGATAATCTGCCGTTTGCAAAACTTTTTTTAGCTAGCATAATATATTCTGCACTGTTCACATATACCGCGTCATTGCGGCCTCTGAGCCGCAATCCCATGGATAATGAGCATATTTGTGGGGGATTGCGGGTCGAGCCCGCAATGACGAGCGTTTAAGTGCTTATATACCGGATTCTGCGACTTCGCGCAGAATGACGTGGGGTTTCAAACAGGGCGAATTGCTGCCTCAATTCGCCCTGCTTTTTAGTTTTGCAAAAATAACTTACTTCAGCTGTTCGTCCATTGCGTCGGCTACAAACTGTACTTTTGTGCCAACGATGACTTGAACAGATGTTTTGCTTGGGCGTACAACTCCTGCTATGCCCGCTGATTTGATTACCTTTTCATCGACGAGCAAGTAATCTTTGACCTCTGCCCTTATACGAGTTGCACAGTATTCGTGTGAAACTACGTTGCTTTTGCCGCCGAGGCCTTCGATTACGGTCTTAGCCACAGCTCCGTAGTCGCCGGTTTCGAGTACTGCGTCCGCATCTGCTTCTTCCGTGTCTTCTTCACGGCCGGGGGTTTTGAGGTCAAACACTTTGATGAGACCTGTGAAAACGAAGAAGTATACAAAGAAGTAGGCGACACCCAGTAAAAGTAGCATCCACCAGTTCATTGAGTGAGGATTAAAGATACTCAGGATAAAGTCGATAGCACCTGCACTGAATCCGAATCCTGCAAACCATGAAAAAGATGCCGTAATAATCATTGAAATACCTGTGAGGACGGCGTGCACAACGTAGAGCAGAGGAGCTACGAACATGAATGCAAATTCAACAGGTTCGGTTACTCCTGTGAAAAATGATGTAAAGGCGGCTGCCATCATAAGTCCTAAAACGATTTTTTTGTTTTTGTCTTTTGCCATTCTCCACATCGCAAGACATGCACCGGGAAGTCCGAACATCATTACGGGGAAAAATCCCGCCATATACATTCCTGTTGTGCCTACTACACCTTCTCCCGCACCAAACCAGTTGCCCAAGTCATTGATACCTACAAGGTCAAACCAGAAAACAGCGTTTAGTGCGTGATGAAGTCCAATTGGAATCAGCAGACGGTTAAAGAACCCGTAGAGTCCTGCGCCAAATGCGCCAAGTCCCGCAATGAATTCACCAAATGCAACAAGTCCTCCGAAGAGTAGCGGCCATATGAACATGAGAACAATTGCAACCGCACACATAATACCTGATACTATTATAGGTACGGAGCGTCTGCCACTGAAGAAAGCGAGAAAGCTTGGCAGCTCAGTCTTATGAAACCTATTGTACACGTAGGAAGCTATAACACCGGACAATATGCCAATGAACGCGTTGTTGACCCTGCCAAATGCAGCTCTTTGAATATCAGATAGTTCTCCGAGAAATCCGATGTTTGCAACTGCGCCGGGGCTGAGCAAACTGGTCACTGTGAGAAATGCCACAAGACCTGCAAGGCCTGCAGCTCCGTTTTGGTCTTTACTCAGACCAAAGGCTATGCCTACCGCAAATAATAATGGAATATTGTCAATTATTGCGGCACCCGCCGTGATAAGGAACGCTGCAAACGCATTTTCTCCGCCCCAACCTTGATGGTCAATAGCATACCCGATGCCCATAAGGATTGCGGCTGCAGGCATAACTGCAACAGGCAACATGAGGGACCTGCCGAGTCTTTGCAATGATTTCATCATAATATTTGTATCTCCCTTCATTTTTGTTTCTTCATTTTGACTTCGTCTATAATTAGCACATCACACTGTGGCAGTTTGTGTGACGTGTCGTTTCCGAAACAATGTAGGTATACACGACCGCTAAAGGTTTTCTTTTAAAAATCTTTCCAGTTCGTCTGCCGCTTCTTTTTCGTCCTCACCGTCAAATGTCATAGTTAGCGTGTCTCCCTGCTTTAGAGCAAGACGCATTACCCCCATAATGCGTTTTGCATCCACCATCTTCTCCGGTGTTCCAAGCTTAATTTCGCACTTAAACGCACCTGCCGCCTTGACGAGTTGTCCCGCCGGCCGAGCATGTATGCCGAGTTCGTCTGCTATTATGTGTTTGATTGTTGTCATGGTGTTCTCCTACGCCATTTCTCGAATTAGTTTCCTTAGTCCGGGGATATAGCTTGGTGACACTGACAACTCTTTGTAGCCCATGTCTATGAATGTTTTTGTGAGTTTTGGGTCTGCGGCAAGTTCGCCGCATATGCCCGCCCATATGCCGTTTCTACTTGCGTTTTCAGCTATAATCGCTAACATTTTTAGTATTGCGGGGTGGTGCGGGTCGTAAAATCGGTCAATTTTGCTGCTTTGCCTGTCTACCGCGAGTGTGTACTGTGTTAAATCGTTAGTACCGACGCTGAAAAAGTCCACTTCCTTTGCAAGACTGTCTGAAATCATCGCGGCGGCGGGAGTTTCAATCATAATTCCGAGTTTCACCTCGCCTGCTTCTATGCCCTCATTTTTAAGCTCAGCTTGAACTTTTGCCACCTGCTCTTTGCAATACTCAACTTCCCACACTGAGCTAATCATCGGGAACATTATGGCTATGTTTCCATAGGCGGAGGCTCTGTAAATCGCTCTGAGTTGTGTACGAAAAACTTGCTCGTTTTCTATACATACTCTGATTCCGCGCAGACCCAGTGCGGGATTTTCTTCGCTTTCAAGGTTAAAATAATTTGCTGTTTTGTCTGCGCCGATATCCAGTGTTCTGGCTATGACATGCTTGCCATCCATAGCTTCTAAAGCTTTGCGATAGGCTCTAAAAAGTTCATTTTCTGTGGGGTAATTGTTTTTACAGAGATATAAAAACTCACTGCGAAAAAGTCCTATCCCCTCTGCGCCATTTCTCAAAACTGCCGGGATATCATCAGCTTCACCGATGTTTGCATAAAGTGCAATTTTTTTGCCGCTCTTTGTGATAGTCTCCTTGTCGCACATTTCTTCGAGCGACTTTTTTTCTAAGTTTATCCGCTCTATTTTTTTATCCGCTTCAAAAGAGCTGATTTCGTCCGGCTCCACGTATAAAATGCCTTCTTCGCTGTCGACTATCGCGGCTTTGCCTTCAAGGGCTTTGTCTATAGGTATGTCCGAATGTGCCAAGCAGGGAATGCCCAAACTTCTCGCCAAAATGGCTGTGTGTGAATTTGATGAGCCTTTGCGCAGAACAAATGCGGAAATCTTTGCTCTGTCGAGTGTGAGCGTCTGACTTGGCATTAAATCCTCTGCGACAATTATTGTGTTACTGAAAAGCTCATGTAAATCGCCAATACCCGAGAGCTGTGCCAGAAGTCTATTGGTGACATCAATCACGTCAGCAGAGCGCGCTTTCATGTATGGGTCGCCGAGTGCTGTAAAAATTTCCGAAAACTCTTTTCCCGCTCTTCTCACCGCTTCCGTCGCTGTGAGAGATTCATCTTTAATAAGTGCCTCTATGCAGTCGTTTAAATCTCCATCAATGAGCATAAGACGTTGCACATCTATTATGTTTGCAAGCTCTTCACCCACCTCCTGTTTGGTTTTCGCAAAAAGTTCCCTGAGCTGTTTGTCTGCTTCAGCTTTTGCATTTATCAAGAGTTGCCACTCGGCTTTTGCATTTTCCGCACGAACCTGCATCGCCGATGCCATCGCATTTTCGATGACTTTAATTTGCCCCTTTGCAACTCCGGAGAAAACGCATTTACCATGATATCTCGTCACTTCGCCGCCCTCCTGTTTTCTCCACTTTTCAAAACACCCACAGGGTCGGATGTTTTGTCAACGCGTATTCCTCTTTAAAGACAAGATTTCGTCGCCGATTGAAACAGTTCGCTCAATTTGCTCGGTAAAACCCTCAAACTCGTTGCTGTTGCATATAACAACGGGTGTGGTAATGTCGTATCCGGCATCGGAGATACTTTTTAGGTCAAACTCCAAAATTAAATCTCCGGGCAAGACAATATCACCTTCACTGCAATGCGGCTTGAAGAACTCCCCTTTTAACTCTATTGTATTTAGCCCCACGTGTATTAATATCTCCGCTCCGTCATCGGAGACCAGAGATATTGCGTGACACGTCCTAAAAACCTGCTCAATAATGCCATTGACCGGCGAAACAATTTTCCCCTCAGAGGGACAAATCGCAAAGCCTTTTCCGAGTATTTCTTCGCTGAAGGTCGGGTCATTAACTCGGCTCATTGGTATCAGTTTGCCGGCTGTGGGAGAAAATATTGCTGTGCGCCTTTTTCTACCAAATAACATAATGTGCCCCCTGAGAATATAATTGTCTATTCATATTCCACATATTAGCACAAACATACATATTTTTTCAACACTTTTTATAGAAAAATGCAATAATTAAATATTTACTATTTGTTCGCGTCACATTTTACACAAATTCACCACAATTTAAGCGTCGCTGTTCGTTTATTAGCTATTTATAAGATTGAGTGTTACCGATATTTTTCTGCACAAAAAAACACAGCAACATTACTTGTATTACTGCGTTTATTTGTATAGCCGGATTCTGCGGCTCAATAATTGCTTTATGTTACAAACTTAGCTTCCCCAGCCTGTGGAGCCAAAGCCGCCTGTGTTACGGCTTGTTTCTTCAAGGGTTTCGCAGAGAACCAATTCAGGAGTCTCGCATTTTGTTATAACCATCTGCGCTATGCGGTCGCCATTATTTACTTTAAATGGTTCATTTGAGCTATTTTTAAGCCCAACAATGATTTCCCCACGATAGTCTGAATCTATTATCCCTACACAATTTGCCGGAATTATGCCTTTATTGATCCCCAAGCCGCTTCGGGCATAGATGAACGCCGCATATCCATCATCCAGTGCAATCGCTATGCCTGAGCCGATTTTTTGAGTTTCTCCGGGTGCTATCATTACCTCTTTGTCAATACATGCGACAATATCATAGCCAACACTGCCCGAAGTTTGGCGCTCCGGGAGATTTGCCGCATGTCTGAGCTTCATAACTGATAATTTATTCATGCGATTAGTATCACATGCTACAAAAAGTATGTCAAGCTATTTTGCAAATAATAAACAATTTAGTTGTTTTTAGTCCATATATTGTGTATAATATTAAAAATTAATTGACTTAATCGGCAAATTTCTCAAGGGGGGTACTGATGAAAGCATTTGTTGTCCTTAACGGTCAAACAGACCTTGATGTACAGGGAATAATAATCGGCGCAAATGATCCACCACTCAATGAGGCAGGTAAAGTGCAAGCCGGAGATGTTGTAAAATCTCTGGAAGGCAAAGGTATTGACATGATTCTCTCTTCGCCGCATCTCCGCACTATGGAGACTTCTGAAATCATAGCAGAGGGACTGGGGCTTGATAACGCAAAAATAACCAAGGGCATGAAGCTCACTGAGCGCCGGTTTGGCGATATAGAAGGCAAACCCGCCTCTGAGGTAGATATGTTTGCACTCAGCAGTTGGTTTCATAACGCCGAAACTCCCGGCGGCGAAACTGTAAAAGATGCGGTAAACCGCATTATTGCATATATGAACAACATGGTTAAGATTTTTAGAACAAAAACCATGCTGCTCGTTGTGCCTGAACATGTATCTAAGATTCTCTTTTGGTTTTTTAAAGGTCTGCCCGAACACGGCAAAGAGGCAAGTATCGAAGCCGGCAACTGTGCAATGTTTGAGTTTGATACCGATGATATCCCACAATCAATTAAAGATTATCAGCCCGTAGTGGCTCTGCCCGACGCTCCCGCAGGTGGGGGAGATGACCCCGGCAGGCTACTGAGCCAAAGTGAGATTGATGCACTCATCTTGAAATTGACAAGTGAATAATTTGGAGCTTTTTTTGGATATAGTGCATATATCTTGCAATTGCAATGCATAATTTATTGTGCAACATTCACGTAATACATTCTTAACACAACTTATGATTGTCGTAAAAGTAAATTCAATTATTGTACACACACTCTGCTTTTGATTGTGCTATATTATAGTCAGAATCCCTGATATGGAAATTTACTATCCCTGCTGTATGACGGACGGATCACCGGTCTAACGGCAGGGATAGACCATTTTTCAATCACCCCAGCACTTTGCCCAAAATATAAAATGAATCGAACTCGTTTATGGGGATTGGTTTGTACTTAGGGTTGAGCGATAGAAGCTCTCCCCTGCCCAGCTTTTTGATAAAGCTCTCGCCGTTGAGTGCAAAAATGCCTATCTCGCCGGTATCTAAAGTCCTCTGCTCCTTGATAAAAACCATCTGCCCGTTTACAAAACGCGGGAGCATACTGTCACCGCCGATATGGATAGCATAATCAGCAACTGACGGCATTGCGTCGTCCAGCTCGATTTCTTCGTAGTTATCACTATCAAGGTGGAATCCGTGCCCTGCAGATGCGGGCAGGTCATAGAGTCGTATCATTCGGGTGCCGCCTTTTTTGTGGTGATAATTTTTTATCTCGGAATTCGGTTCAGAATAAATTGGATTGCCCGACAACACTTCTATGAATTCTTCGACTTTTTGTTTTCCCAGCTCATTGAGCCTTGAAAATGTGCTGTACTCAGTGGATTTGTTACGAAATGCCGCTTGAATGTCTGTGATGGAGTATAGCTCACATAATAGCAAAAACTGCTCAACAGGTGGTGCGACAACACCTTTTTCCCAGTGTGAAACTGTTTTGTTTGAATATGATTTCTCGGAGTATTTATTAATATACTCCGCCACTTCGGGTTGGGTTAAACCTTTCTCTTTTCGCAGCTTTGCCAAAATAGCTCCGTAATTCATAAAAATGACCATTCCTTTCGAGATTCTTCAGGCGCAAAACGACCATAAATAAGATTATACGCCATAAAAAATAAAAGCGCAAGCACATTTTCTAACATTTTTAGAAAATACACCTTGACCTCTCTCGATGTTTGATTTATAATTGGGAAGTCAGCTATTTTGGCACTCGCTGCCGAAATTTGCACTCAAAAAAATATTTTTAAAAATATTTTATCAAAACGCTAAAGTTTGCCCCCATTTGTTCCGATATAAAGTGAGTAGGACGAACTTTGAGCAATTTTGAGGGTTCAGAGGGACAATGAGGTCAACGTCTTAAACTAAAAATTTGGAGGGAACCATTATGAGTACATCCGGCATTGGACCAACAACAACCAATTACAACACCTATCAGACACAAACAACACCGCCGGCGGCACAACCACCGGCAGACACTGCATCTAATAATTCTCAAGCAAACCCTGTAGACACCTATACACCTTCGTCTCCTGCCGCGGCAAGCTCTGCAAACAACTCAGCTGTCAGAGGACGTCCGGCTGACCCAACAGCTATTAGAAACTTAATCAGTAGCACTAATCATCAAGTTGATGCAGTCAGAAGGCTTATCAGTTCCGCTCTAGGCAGAACAGAGCCAACAGGTCAAGGGTTTTGGGCTCAAAGAGCAGATAATCTGCAATTAAATGCTACAGAAAGAGCAGAAGCTCAGGCTTTAGTTGCTGAAGATGGTTTCTTCGGTGTGAGTCAAACAACTGACCGCATCATGGATTTCGCTCGCGCTATGGTCGGCGAAAATGCAAGCCCTGAGCAAATTGAAGAAATGCGTGCAGCTGTTCAAAGAGGTTTTGACGATGTCTCCAGAATGTTCGGCGGTTTCGACAATCTCCCACAAGTCAGCAGAGACACACATGCTGCCATAATGTCACAATTTGACGACTGGGCGGCATCAGCAGGTGGCGCAACAAATACCCAATAACTTTACCAATTTCTTAACTTTCTATATGCCCTAATAAAAAATTATCCGGGAAAAGAACCTCACAAGTTGAGGTTCTTTTTCTATTCGGATTTGCAAATTGGAGCGATTTTATCAGCGGTTATTACTATCGCACAATCACTCCATAAAATCAGTTAAAATAGAAAGTCGAAAATATCGTTATTACCCCTTGACTAGCGGTGTGTAAACAGAGTATATTTAAGTATAACACACGGTAACTCGTTTCACATTGGAAAGGAATAGTCATTTAATGAAACACTTTGGTATTGATATTGAGCTAAAAAACAAGCCGGAGCTTGACCCTGGGTTTATCCCGCTTTTTAAGTTTAATGAGGCATTCTTAAAGACTGCTAAAGCTGAATTTTCCGTTGCCATAGAAAAAGACAACAATCAAGTCAGTGTTATTTCTACTTTTATCCACGGCGATGATATTCACCGAGATGCAGACAGATATTATATCGACCGCCTTTTAAAGTTTACCCTGTGGCAAAAGGGTGGTTACAAAATTTATGTCAAAGGTGATGACGACCTTTGCAATTGGCTTATAGAGGCATATTCCGAGAGCGGTTCTCGTGCTTTCGATGCTGAGTTTTTCGGTATGCTCTATGACGAGAATTTTGAAGTCGTCAAATGCGATAACTTGCCTGAGCAAAATGAGTTTCGTGCGCCTGTGGGTGGGCATTTTGACGGTTGCCGCATTGGTGCAGATTTTGGCGGCAGTGATTACAAGGTTTCAGCACTTATTGACGGTGAAGTCGTCTACAGTAACGAGACTGTTTGGAATCCCAAGATGAATGCCGACCCGAGCTATCATTACAACGGCATTACCTCTGCTTTTAAAGAGGCTAAAAAGCAGCTCCCAAGAGTTGATGCTGTGGGGATTTCTTCTGCGGGTCTTGTTGGCAACAACCGTGTGCTGTATGCTCAGCTTTATCAAATGGTACCCACAGACCGCTTTAAAGCTGAGGTGCGGGATATTTGGAGCCGTGCTGTTAAGGAAGTTTGCGGCGACGTGCCGTTTGCTGTGTTAAATGACGGTGATATTACTGCGCTCGCCGGTTCAATTAATATGAAAAAGAAAAATATGCTTGGCATTGCCATGGGTACGAGTGTTGCAGGCGGATTTGTAGATAAAGATGGTTATGTCTCTAATTGGCTCAGTGAGCTTGCTTTTATGCCGCTTGATGCATCGCCTAACGCTCAAATGGACGCTTGGACAAAGGATATCGGCGTTGGTGTCTCCTATTTTTGCCAAGAGGCTGTGATCAAGCTCGCTCCCGCCGCGGGCATTTCGCTTGAAGAGTACGACACTCCCGCCAAGAAGCTCAAAGCCGTGCAGAACTTGCTTGCCGATGGTCATGATGGCGCGGCGGCGGTGTTTCGCTCAATCGGTGCCTATCTTGGACATTCGGCTGTTTTGTACAACAATTTATTTGACGGAGCAAGCAGTATTTTACTACTCGGACGAGTGATGAGCGGTAAGGGCGGCGATATTGTCTTAGAGACAGCTAACGCTGTTTTGGCGGACGAGTACCCCGATGTTTCCGTCGAACTTTTATTACCCGACGAGCAAACAAGAAGGCTTGGTCAGTCAGTTGTAGCAGGAAGCTTGCCTCAGATTACGAAGTAGGGTATAATAATTAAAAACAGCAAGGGGGCTTTTTGTGGCTCAGATTTTAATCCGTGAAATGGAACCCGGCGAGGCTAAGACTATTCAGGCACTTGGGGTGAAAACTTTTATTCGCTCCATGGAAAGCTTTTATGTTTCTAAGCCGAGTACGGCTAAAGTTGCTGCTTTGGGCGATAAAATTGTCGGTGGTTTGATTTACACTACCGACAATTTTGGTGATAAAAAACTTGGATTTATTGATTTTTTCTTTGTTGACCCCGCGTATGCGGGGCGCGGTATTGGGCGTGACCTCTGTAGAGAGGGAATCAACTATCTTTGGTCAGAGGGATATGATTATTTGGCAGCTGTTGTCAGAGATGACAACGTTGGCTCGTGGGCGGCTTTTAAAAAAAATGGTTTTGTAAACGCTGATTTACCAAAGGTTGCCCGTGCTATGGGCTTTCTTGGATTCTTGCAGGTCTACTTTAAGCACTGGTATTTTTTCAGCTCGGCATGTGACCTCCATTTTGCACCTCGCCCTGAAAGCATTGACGCTGAAAATGACGATATGCGGTCACTTCAGGCACATTCCGACAACGAAACTCTGCCTTCGGGTTTTAGAAAAAAGACAGGATTTGGACAATTTGCAATGCTTCTGCTCGTTAACCTGCTTTTTGTGCTAATCTCAACTATAATTGGAAACGGGTTTCTAAGATGGAATTATCCTTTTGTTGATTTTTTTACAGGGCTTTTTCCAACTCTTGCCTCTGCAACTTTTATCGTGTTTGGTGGGACTACTCTGTTCACCTATCTCGGCACTTTATTTTCGGGGCGCAAGTGGCGATTTAGGGTTCCCACCGGTGGATTTACGCTGTGCTTAGTTATCAGCATTATCGGTTTTTTCTTTCCGCTTGGTGGTAACTTGTACCCCGATAAATATGAGAACACGGCTAAATTTCGCCGAGACATGGGCATACCCGCACTTTTGTCGTGGCTCTATATCATAGCTCTGGTTGTGGGTCTGGGGCTTTTTGCTGATAGGCTCCCGGTACTACTTGACTATCTTTGGGCTTATACAAGCGCGCTTGCGGTTTTGCTACTCATTTTTCGCTGCATACCATCTCTACATGCCAGCTTCGGTTCGTCAAGAGTTTTCTCTTGGAATAAAGCTTTGTATGTAGTTATGCTTTTAGGGTCTGTCTACCTGATTTTCTTTTGGTAATTGTAATTATTGTCATTCTGCGACTTACGCGCAGAATGACGTGAAACTACTTCGCTTTAATCCCCCTCGTCACTCTGCGGGCATAGGCTATTACCATTATTGTCATCGCTATTGTTGCGAAAATTATTGCTGAGGGTAGGTTCGGCATTGATTCAAATAGTACGCCGAAGAGCAGTTGCCCCAATGCGTTTGCCAGCATTGGCATAATCATTATTACAGACATCACCTTGCCGATTAGCTCTGATGGAGTTTCACTTTGAATGAATGTCAGCACCGCTATCTGGCACATGAACATGGCAAAGGCTATCAGTGCCGCAGATATTGTCATCACTACGTATGCAGTCATTGGGGTTACGCTTATTAGAAAAACGATCCCCATGGGGCTTGCCAGTACAGAGCCTATTATTACATAAATAAGTGACTTTGGTATGGTGAGCTTTGTTCCGAGCGCTCCGGCAACCAATCCGCCTATAAGTCCGCCGAGCATCATAATGCTCTGGTTGATTCCCACGAGTTCCATATCAAGCCCTAGATTTTGTGTGATTAGGACAGGCATTCCGACGAATAGCATTGATGTCATAAACATATTAAATAAAAAGAACATAAGTGCCAGTTTTGCTAAAATTGGTTTTTCTCTTACTGCGAATTTTATAGCTTGCGACATGTCGCCTTTTATTAGCTTAATCATGTTCTCTGCGGGGGGCTGCTTTTTGTATGGCATACGGATAAACCAGTCCATAACTGCTGTTGCCGCAAAGCAAACTGCGCTGACCGCAAGAATTGGCGTGAGCCCGAACCTGCCATATAGCAAGCCTGCGGCGGCAAGTCCAACCATTGTTGAAAGCGAGTTCACCACACCAACAGCGGCATTTCCGGATGCAAGATTTTTTTCACTGCACAGTGCAGGCACACTCGCTTGAACAGCGGGCATATATATGCCTTGAATTGCGTTGAGTGCCAGCAGTTTCACCAAGACTATTGGCAGAACAGTTGTCAGCATACCGTTTAATATCATGAACCCTATAATGAGCACAGTAGTGCCGGCGTCAAGCCAGAACATAATACGTTGTTTTCGTAATCTGTCCGCCATTATTCCGCCGATAGGGGTCAATATAAGCAGTGAAATGAATGGTAATCCGAGTACCAGTCCATATTGAGCGGCTGAACCTGTCACGTCGAGTACATACAGCGGTAGCGCGAAACTGAGAATCATGTTGCCGAAAATTGATATTATTTGCCCGAATAATACGAGCGAGAAGTCTCTGTTCCAGAGTTTGGTTAGTGCCATTTCCACTTTAGTTTACCTCTTTTTGTTTGATTTAGTCTTACGAGAGTATAGCAAAGCTGAGGCAATAGCGCAATGGATTTGGGTTAATAGGTGAGCTTATAGGGGCAAGAGGTTGGATTTTATCGGTAAGAGGTAGGGGTTGAATGGGCATGATGGACTCACAAAATAAACTGTAGCAATACTTTATTACTCAAGTCACTACAAATCCATGACTTCTGAACAGCTCCCGCACCTGCTCGGTTTCTTCTGCTGTTGGAACCGGTGTATCCCTTAGCTTGTACTTCATTTTTAAGTCGTCCCACTTGTAGGCACCCATTTGGTGAAATGGGAGAATCCCTATTTTTTCTTTATTTTTCAAGGTTTTTATGTACTCAATTAAATCTAATATTTCGTTTTCGTCATCTGTAAGCCCCGGCACCAGTACAAAACGGTGCCATGTTCTGACCATATTTTCACTGAGATACTGCGTGAAATTTAAAAGTTTATCTATTGGGAACCTTGTCACCTTTTGGTAGGTGGCGGGGTTTATGCTTTTTATGTCAAGTAGAACCAAGTCTGTGAGAGATAGGATTTCTTTTGTTATGTCGTCTAGGTCTGTATGCCCTGCTGTGTCTAGGGTTATGTGTATGTTTTCCTCTTTGCATGCACGAAAAAGCTCCAGAGCAAACTCTTTTTGCATCAGAGGGTCGCCGCCCGTTAGAGTTATACCACCACCTGAGAATGTAAAGTAAGATTTGTAGCGCAAAATGTCGCTCAGAAGCTCACCGACAGATTTTTCCGTGGCGTTTTTACCACTGAGCGACCATGTATCTGGGTTGTGGCAGTAGACGCAACGCAGATTGCACCCTTGTGCAAACACTACATAACGAATCCCCGGCCCGTCCACGGTACCGCAGGTTTCTATGGAATGAATTTTACCTGTTTGGTTTAAGTTGATATCCATTTAATTCCTTTGCAAAATAGGCGGTCAGTACCCTTACGTCATTCTGCGCGTAGTCGCAGAATGACAAGAGCTTTCCATCCGGCTCTGAAAAGAGTGCGTGCAGTGCTAGGCGACAAGTGAAGCAAAAGAGGGAGCGTATATAGATACGTGACCGATTTTGCGAGCGCAGTCAACGACGCAATGTGCGTGCTATTTTCAGAGCTACACTCGTTCGTGGAAAGTGCGGTGAATAACATCCAACTGCTGCTCTCTTGTCAGTTTTACGAAATTTACTGCGTAGCCTGAAACTCGGATTGTCAGTTGTGGGTAGAGTTCGGGTTTTTCCATTGCGTCGAGTAGTGTTTCACGGTCGAACACGTTTACATTTATGTGGTGACCGCCGTCTGCGAAGTAGCCGTCCATAATGCCGACTAAGTTGTTTATCCTGTCCTCTACTGCCCTGCCCAGTGCAGTTGGAATAATTGAGAATGTATAGGAAATGCCGTCCAGTGCGTAGTTGTATGGGAGCTTAGACACCGAGGCGAGAGAAGCGATTGCGCCCTTTTTATCTCTGCCGTGCATTGGATTTGCGCCGGGTGCGAAAGGCTCGCCGTCATTTCTGCCGTCGGGAGTTGCACCTGTTTTTTGACCGTAAACCACGTTTGATGTTATTGTGAGAATAGACGTTGTGGTCATGGCATCTCTGTAGGTACTGTGCTTTTTCAGACGGGTCATGAAGTTCTTTACTAAGTCTGACGCCATTTTGTTGATTTCGGGGTCGTTGTTTCCGAATGCGGGGTACTCTCCCTCCACCTCGTAGTCGATTGCCAGGCCCTCTTCGTTGCGGATTGCCTTTACTTTTGCATATTTTATCGCCGCGAGCGAGTCTACGACAACACTTAGTCCTGCAACGCCTGTCGCCTGAGTTCGCAGTACGTCTTTGTCATGCAGGGCGAGCTGTAGGCTCTCGTAGTTATATTTGTCGTGCATGTAGTGGATTACATTTAATGTGCTGATGTATAGACCTGCGAGCCACTCCATCACTTGGTCGAAGCGTCTCACAACCTCATCGTAGTCTAAATATTCGCTTGTAATTGGGGCAAACTCAGGTCCGACTTGCGTACCTGTTTTTTCGTCTTTGCCGCCATTTATTGCATAGAGCAACGCCTTTGCAAGATTTGCCCTTGCACCGAAAAACTGCATTTGCTTGCCTAAACGCATCGCCGACACACAGCAGGCTATGCCGTAATCATCGCCCCAGAATCCGCGCATCAGGTCGTCGCTTTCGTATTGGATTGAGCTTGTGTCTATTGAAACTTTTGCGCAATAATCTTTAAATGCCCTTGGGAGATTTACACTCCATAGCACCGTAAGGTTTGGTTCGGGTGCAGGTCCTAAGTTGTACAGTGTATGCAGGACACGAAATGAACTCTTTGTGACGAGTGTGCGACCGTCCTCGCTCATGCCGCCCAAAACTTCTGTCACCCATGTCGGGTCACCTGAGAACAGTGCGTTATAGTCGGGTGTTCGCAGGAATCTCACCATGCGTAGCTTCATGACGAAGTGGTCAAATAGTTCTTGTACCTGCGACTCTGTGACCGTGCCGTTTGCGAGGTCCCGCTCAACATAGATGTCGAGGAATGTTGACACTCTGCCGAGGCTCATTGCCGCACCGTCTTGCTGCTTTATTGCCGCCAGAAATCCGAAATATGTCCACTGTATCGCCTCTTGTGCAGTTGCGGCAGGCTGAGAGATGTCGAAGCCGTATGATTTTGCCATTTCTGCAAGTTCATGGAGTGATTTTATTTGGTCGCTGATGTTCTCACGCAGACGAATTGTCGCCTCGTCCATCTGCGAAAAGTCGAGTGCTTTTTTCTCGGCTTGTTTTTGTTCTATCAGAAAATCTGTGCCATAAAGTGCAACGCGCCTGTAGTCGCCGATGATTCTGCCGCGCCCGTAAGCATCGGGCAAGCCTGTTATGACACCACTTTTGCGTGCTCTTAGCATTTCTTCCGTGTAAACGTCAAAAACTCCTTCGTTGTGGGTTTTTCTGTATGTGTCAAAAACTTTTTCAGTTTCTTTGTCCAACTCGTAGCCGTATGAGCTGAGTGCGGATTTCACCACATTTAACCCACCAAACGGCATTATTGCTCTTTTGAGCGGCTTATCTGTTTGAACGCCTACTATTTTTTCCCTGCGTTTATCTATGTAGCCGGGACCGTATGTTGTAATCGTCGAGGGCGTTTTTGTCTCTACGTCGAGCACGATTTTTTCTGTTTCGATTTTTGTGAGTTCTAAGATGTCTTTCCAAAGTTTCTCTGTGTCCTCTGTTGGACCTGTCAAAAAACTTTCATCTCCTGAGTATGGTACGTAGTTGAGCTGAATAAACTCCCTGACATCAATCTCGCGTTCCCAATTTCCGCTTCTAAATCCCGTCCATTGTTTTTTCATATGATAATTCCTTTCGTGGTTGTTTTTCATTTTATACTTATATAATGAGCCTAGCTTTTCTGAGTGCTGTTTTTATCGACCTGCCCATGAGCGGTACTAATGCTATTTGTAGCACCGTCACGGGGATAAATGGCAAAACTGCCATGCCGAATGATGCTAAAAGCGTGTTTCCTGTCACTACACTGAACCATATCAGCCCTGTGCCTAAATTTATGATGTTGCCTACTGTGAGCCCCAGTATTAACGGAAGCATTGCGGGCTTTTCGGTGAGCTTGTTTGTATGTCTTTCTGAATATGTTTGACCTATTGCCGCGAATACGGCTAAGATTGGGAAACTTAGTATAAATCCGCCTACCGGGCCTAAAATCACACCAAACCCACCACTGAATCTTGAAAAAACCGGAGCTCCTACTGCGCCGAGCAGTATGTATACAATCGTTGCAACCACGCTGTTTTTGGTACCCAAAATAATTCCTGCAAGTGAAACCGCCCAAACCTGCAGTGTGAATGGCACGCCGCCGGGCTGAGGGATAGCAATTTGTGCAAATGCCGCTATGATAATGGCAAAAACTCCGATGAAACACAGCTCGCGCGCTGTAATTTTGCCCTGCTTCTGCATGTTCCTGCTATCCTTTCAATTTTCCAACACGCCGGTACTGACATCCCCTGCGATTAGGGTGGAGATTTCTCCGCTGTCTTTTTTTATTATTAAGTGACCTGAATCATCTATATCTATTGCCGTGCCTTCATACGGAGCTTCGTTTCCATGTCCTGAAACGGTGATGCGTCTATTTAAAATCATTAGGCGCTTTTTGTACTGCATTAAAACTTCATGTTTTTCAAACATAGCGCCCTTTTCCGTGAGCCTATTCAAAATCTCTGCAATGAGCCTGTTTCTTGTTGTTTGCGGTGGCTCGTTTTCAAAAAGTGAACCTGCTATATCTCGGAGTTTTTCAGGAAAATCGGTTGGGGCTGTTGTGAAATTTATGCCGATGCCTATGATAACCCACTTAATTTGCTCATTTTCCGCCACACCTTCGGTGAGTATTCCGCAGATTTTCTTTTGCCCGATGAGTATGTCGTTGACCCATTTTATCTGTGGGTTTTTGTCTGTTAAGCTTTCGATTGCTTCGCACAATACTACTGCGGCGAGGGGAGTTATCAGTGATATCGGAATATCGCCGAGTTCTTTGTCTCGCAGAATAATGCTCATATATATTCCGTGCCCCGGCGGTGAGTGAAAACTCCTGCTGAGTCTTCCCTTGCCTGCGCTCTGGCTGTCTGCGATTATCACGGTGCCATGCAAAGCTACACCCTCCGACTCACCTTTTGCCTTAATAAGGTTTTTAGCGGCATTATTGGTAGAGCCGAGAGTTTCGTATACTATTATTTTATCTGAAAATTCTTTGTTTTGCAAGTGAGATTCGATGCCCTGCGATGATAGTGTGTTGTCTGTGTTTTTCATGTGGATTATAGTATACTATAGCGGCTGAAATGTCAATTTTCTTCGCTGGTTTCGAAAAGGGCGGGGTAATTTGATGCGCCTGCCGCGATATGGTATACAAAAACTGCGTTTCCCAGCAATTTGTAGATACACAAGTAGCTACCGTACACTAAAATGCGATAGCCTTGATCTGCAAGGTTTTGGTATGGTGCGAGTGGGCAGGAAAGAGGAAACAGCTCCAGCCTAGTTAGGGCTGTTAATATTTTATCTGTGATATTTTTTGCGGATTTTGGCCCCACTGTTTCCATGTGAAAATCAGAGATTGCGTCAAGGTCATTCCATGCGGGAGCAAGCAGTTCAACTTTGTATTTTTGCATTGTATTTTGCCTCCAACCGCTTGCGAGCTTCTTCCAAGGAGACGGTTGGCTCGTTGTTTGCTAAAGAGTATTCTGACATTGCGAGTCTGCTTTTTAGCATCATTAATTGTTCGCGTTTTTCAAAAGCTTCGATACTCATGACTACAATATCCCCTTCACCATTTTTGGTGATATAAATTGGCTCACCTACTTCGTGCGCCAGTGCCGATATGTTTCCATAATCGTTTCTCAAAGAAGTTGAAGACTTAATAATCACTGCACTTACCTCTCATTTGCTTATTCTGCAATTATTATACTATAATTATAGTATAATTTCAACAGAATACTTAATGCGAGGCTTAAAAACATTGCCCCATAGGCTCATGATGTGTTATAATCACTTTGGGTTTTTGTCAAGAGGAACTTTTCAAAAACAGGAAAAACACAAACAATCCCCATAAGTTTCGGCACTTCAAATGCCCTGCTTATGGGGATTATTGACTAAAGGCTATTCAATTCGCCACGCTCGGCATAACGGCTTAAAATTCTCACGACTTCCGACTTCCACTGCACCCACCTTGTCACGAGTGGAGATTTTTTGTTGTCGGAAAATTCGCTCCCGCCCGAAGACTCCGCCAGTTCAGACAAGAAAAAATACTACTCTTGACAATAGCACAACAAGTATAATGGGAAAAGATATTAAGGCAATTGCACTCGCTATAAAATCTCGTACTACAGCACATTTTGCCTTAATGTCTTGATTACTTTTACTGACGAGCAATCCGTTCAAAGAGATTTTAACCGTTATAAAATCCGCTTATACCGTATTTTTTTAAGATAATCTTTCTTAAATGTGCGATAGTTATGGAAAAATTCCAACTCAGAGTTTGAAGATATTTTCGCATCGAATTTAATCGCCACGAGTTCTAGCGAGCAATACATATCTACTAACTGAAATAGCTTGTTATCGGACGGCATCGCACGATGAAAAGATATATTAGGCAGTAACACGCTCAAGGTAGATGTAAGCAGTTTCGTTAACTCAATTTGCCCATTATCGTAGTAAACATTTATTTCGTCATATTGCTGAAAAAATGAGATGTGCTTTTGGGTAAAGATTTTAATTTGTTTTGATAATTTACTTGTTAGGTCTATAACATCATTTAGTTTATTCTTTTCAGCACCTATAACCGCATACGACACATCAGCACGGCGGTTAAAATGTACAAGTGCATTTAACAATTTCTTTCTCTCATCTATACTGAGATTCTTATAAACTCCCTCGCGTCGGATAAGCGGTCCGGTATGTATAGCGTGAGCTTTAAACCCTAAGTTGGCAACTTGGGTATCCAATAATTGCACCGCAGTATCAATGTCATTTTTAGTATCGTGAAAAACCATTGCAATAAGGTAGTATGGTGAATGTTTTTCATAACTGCCAAAATCACCCGACTCATCTACCGTAAGATTCAAGATGCGTTTCATTTTGCGTTCCTCAAAGAAAAGAAAATGGCGGGGAGAACCCCCCGCCTGCGGTGGACCAGGGTCTTTCGACCAGCCCAGTGTGATAAATCACATTAACATAAGTATACTCTAAATCTTTGAAATGTCAATAAGATAATTTGAAATGAATTAACTCGGCTTTATAAACACTCGACCGCAATAATCCACTCCAAAGTGCCGCCCACCTGTCCTTACTTCGCCCATGAAGTTCCTTGCGTATTTGGGAAATCCAAAAGAAACTCAAAAAGCGTCCTGTTCCTCAGCAGTCCGTTTAAGTTGCCGTGGAAACGCTGTGAATCCATTATATCTTCCAAAGCTGACAGGAAGTCAAACTTTTTGAAAATATCATTTATGCCGAGTTGATTTTGCTCCGCCATAGATACTATTGCCGCCCTGGTCATTCCTGTGGGGCCTCCGCTCAGACCAAAGTAACCTTCGAGCGCAAAAAGTTCTACAGTGGAAGCATTTCGCTTATCTATATCTCGTATGCTTATTTCCTTCTCAAACGGCTCACCCTGTGCATCAAACCCTCTTGCAATCAATATCGGGTTTTCCGAAGAAAAGTCGTCGGGTTTGAAAATAAAAGCAGACATTCCACCGCCGAGCAAACCACCTGCTATTGCGTTTTGAGGGATTTGCGATGGTGCTGTAAGTTCATGTGCAGGGAAAGTTGCATTATGCGCATTGATTGCCGTGTGACCAAGCTTGCTTACATGGTGTGAGCTATGGTTAAAGTTTATGCTACCAATCATTGTCAAGTTCTCCTCGCTCCGCATCCTTGCAAGAATTTTGTCCTTTTTGTATGCTAATTATTTTTAGTCCTAAATCGTCCGAACCCACGACAGCCATGAGTCGAAGTTGCCTTGACCGCTTGTGTTGGCGAATCTTGGTATAAGTTCTTCAAAAAGGTTTATGAACTCCCTGCTCGGTACTCTGTCGCCGAGATTTAGCCACAGATTCTGACAGTCTATTACAGTTTGCCAGTTTACGGGTTGGTTGAGCGATGCCTGCCATTTTTCTCTACCGTAGTTTCCGGCTATGGTGCCGATTAAGAATGTTGAACCATGCCCATTCGTACCTTGCGGCAACCAATTAGTTCCAAACTCGCGATTAAACAACCCTACTGCCCTCATCTCACCATGCATCAGAGCTAAATTGCGGTACGTCAGTGGCGGAGGATATCTATCCATAATTGTTTGCTTAATTTCTTCATCACTTTTATCCCCAAACAACCTTTCACTATTTACATTCTCCATTTCAATTCTACCACCAAGCTTGCCTCCGACAATCCAATTAAACTTAGATCCTATGTGAAAAAAGTCACGTATTCCCTGCTGGGTAGCGCTACTGCCATGTGCTAAAAACTCAGAGGTTCGATAGTCTAATTTATATGCTTTGTTAAAATTTTCCCCAAACTCCTGTATGAACCAGTTTTCAATTGTATCGTAGATCTCTATATCTGACATTCCACTAAAATCTGTATTTCCCAAAAACTTCCACTGCGCATACAACAATTTATCACGTATTTCCCTCATAGTAAGCGGTGGGTAGTAGTCACGTATGTTGAACGGCTCTGCCACTCTTGACTGTACGACATGCGCCATTGCAGGTTGTACAAAGCGTGAACCCGCACTTGAAATGCCATGTATGTTATTTTCTCCTGCGAGGGCGTTGCTCACTGCGGCATGTATTGCGCTTCTGTCCATTCCTGCGCTCAGCGTAAAGTTTGAAGTAAGCTCTGCAAGTTTGCTCCGAAAACTGTCAGTGCCGACAGCACCTAGGTTCGACTGCCACATAGGTGCTTGAGAAAATGGCGAGCTACGTGAATTACTCAGTAAAATACTGTTAATATCCACTTGCATCACCTCCGTTTAGCGGCGGGATTATCATACTGCGCCACTGTGCCAAAAGCTCATTGAGTATCTCTATCGAATACTCGTCTAACTTCTCAAACATACACGGCATACCATTCTCTTGCGCTCTTGATATGAAAGGGTTGTGAAAAGACCATGCATCATTTAGATACGACATTTCTTCTTCGGTCGCATACTCATCGGGTTTTACCCAATAGACAGTACCTCTCTCACTGAGCGATATGCCAATTTGAGCAATACCACCCTCATGCTCTTCTTTGAACTCGGCAACATCCTCAAGTCAGTATTGAATACGCTCCTTGACTGACTTGAATAAGTTCTCATCACTTGCCATACGATTTAGTAATCTGATACATATTTCTACAGTGCGGAAATCTCCGTCCGCAGGAACAGGTTTTTCGTAATAACCATTGTAATCCATCGACCTGACTGCGACAGTTACTCCCAAGCTCGCACTTAAACTCTTTAGCATGGCGGTGGGGTCTGCTTGGCTAGGTCTCAATTCGATTTCTTTCTTCATCAGTTCTTCAAACGTAAAAATCTGTGGCGGGTTCTCACTGCGGTATTTGATAGTCGCCGCCAGTTGCTCAAGTTTCGCATCGGTTATACCAACCGGCATATTGGGCGCAGTGCTTTGGTGTATAAACATAGCAAATTCTCCTTGCTACGCATCCTTGCAAGAATTTTTGTCCTTTTAGCGTTGAGCGATTCATGTATTCATCAGGCGTATTTGCAGGGAGCATTATCTCTGTATGCGCAACGCCACCTTTGCGTGTGTAATCGTGAATACGACCGTCATATTCGTTTTTGATTATATCAGCGGAGCGGTAAGCGGCGGCGGCAACTGCTGAACGTCCTTTGCCCCTGCTGAATACTTTAATACTTAAATGATAGATAGCCAATTGCGGCACCACCTTTCTGTGAAGTTTCAACTTTTGCCCGACAGGGCAAAAACGCAGTCTGCAATACAACCGTTGCAATACTGGCGAAAGCCAGTAATTGCAACAGGTTCTAGCGCATACCACAATGGCGTAGCCGTTGTGGTATATAAGCGCGCACTCATTAAAAATGAGTGTTGGGGCGCAAGCTGTTAGACCTGCGCCCCGCCTATTGTTTAGCTCTGCTCGTTGCCCTCGGTGTCGTTGGCATTTGCAGTATGCTGAGATTGTGGAAGTTTCAAAGCGGTCATCGCTGAGTGTGATTGTGTCGGGTAAAAGGCTCTCTAAAAGCCCTGCACGTTTACAGAGCCGCCTTGTCCGTGCCTTGCGCTGAAACTCTTTCTCCTCATTGACGAGACGTTTAACATCGTTTTCCATTTCAGTGATTTGCTTACGTTTTGCGGTGATTCTCTCTGCTCTTGTTTTGTTTGTTGACATGGTGGTTAATTCCTTTCATTTTTTGGATTTGGGTAAACTAAAGCCGCCGATTTGCAGTTTTTGCATTTTCGGCGGCGTAATCCACTATTTTGTTTTCTTCTATGCAGATTTGAGATTCTGATAATCGGTGTCTGCATTATCGGGTTTTTGCAATAATTCAGAGTATGAAGTTTCCGATAACAATTCTGCCCTGCGCTTTTCTTCATCTGCTAATTTCGCTGACGTTTTCTTGGCATAACGAATGCGGTCACGCTCACGCTCACGTTCTAATTCTTGTGGTGACATATCTTTTCTAAGTTTTTTCTTGCTCGTGCGTATGGGCATAACTTCGGGTTCTTCTTCAATTGCGCCATAAGGCACTACAAAATTCCCGATAAAATTTAGGTAAATATCAACTTGCATTGTACGTTTGCCGTCTATCCTCTTTGCCTCATGGACAACAACCTTGTCGATAAACTCATTTAATAATATTGCGTTTAGCTCGGTAAACTCCTTGTAACGGGTTACAAGCTCAATGAATTTATCTGCCCTCACGCTCTCAGCACTGTAAGTGTCGATTTCTGATTGCAGTTTTTCGATTTCACTATCAAGAGAAGTCTGCTCAGTGTCGTAGCCTGATAGCAACTCTGCAAAATGCTTTTCAGGTATCTTGCCTGTGGCGTATGATTCGTACAGCTTTTTGACTAAGGCTTTGACCTCATCACTGCGGCGTTTTGACTTCGTGAGCCTTTTACGGCTTTCCTTTATGACGTTTTCTTGTTGCAGATTCGATTCTTGCCGTAACCGCTGTAAAAATTCTTCTTCGTTGGTAAGTGCATATTTACTCGCCCTATTTATGGCTTTGAGTATCAGTTTTTCAACAACTTCGACACGGATATAATGACAAGTGCAACTTCTTGAATAGTGGCGGGTGTAGGAAGATTCTCTGCTGTGAGTTCTTCAGAAATTTGGGTGACGCTTTTGCCTTGAATAATGCTCTGAAATATGCGCTTAACTATCGGTGCGGCAGTTTCATCAACAATCCAAGTATCACAATCAGTGTCATGCAAGTAGCCATAGGGGACTGCGCCGCTGACACGTTTCCCATTCTTAGTACGGGCATCATTTATAGCTCTGATTTTTCTACTCGTGTCTCTTGCGTGCCATTCGGAGAACAGGTTTCTAAATGGCATGAAGTCATCTTCACCCTTTGAAGTGTCGATTGATTCGGCTACGGCTATGAGCCTTACTCCTTTTTCTCTGAGCTGTTCAAGGAACAATCCGACCCTCAAATGGTCACGACCGAGACGGCTCATATCTTTAATACATATTTGAGCGACGTTGCCGCTCTCGATTAGCTCCACCATTTTCATAAACTGAGGTCTATCCCAGCGTGTGCCGCTCCAACCGTCATCAGTTAGATGTATGAAATTGGTAAATCCATTTTTGATTGCATATTCCTCAAGGTAGGCTTTTTGGTTTTCGATTTTTTGTGCTTTAGTTTTGCTTAAAATACTTTGCATGGCGTGGCTCCTTTCGGTCTTGCTTTTCGGGATTGGCTAGTGTAGAATAATCGTGACCTCCTCCTTCGGTTTTGCAGAGTGATAAAATGTCCCTCTACATATAGGAGAAAAATCGGGGGTAAATCGGAACTTATGTTTTTGAAACTTTTTACCGTAAATAATTCCTCGCTATACCTTAGTACGGCATAGTCAAACATAAATTGTTCCAACAGCTCTGAGCCTCGCCAGTCCCTATTCAGTTTTCCGAGAGGTAGCATATACACCATATGCACCGCAAATGCCTGTTTTGCCTGCGTTTTTCGGTTTATCACCGTTCCTTTATTATATAACCCTTTTGGCTTAGTGCTCGGCGTTTTGTGCGCTGTGTGATAGTAATTCATCAAGGATAAAACACAAAAATGGACAAAATCTTAGTCATAGAAGACGACATACACATCAGTGGGATGCTTTGTGAGCTTTTGGGGCAAAATGGTTATGCGCCTGTGGCCGCTTATTCGGGCACGGAGGCTTTGCTTTGCTTGCCGCAGGGTGGGTTTTGTCTTGTTTTGCTTGATTTAATGCTTCCGGGAAAAAGCGGTGAAGAGGTGCTTGCGGAAATTCGGTCGGAGTCGTCTGTTCCAGTTATTGTCTTGACCGCCAAAACGGACAAAGAAACTGTAGCCCACCTGCTCCGCTCGGGTGCTGATGATTACGTAGCGAAACCATTTGACAATAACGAACTGCTTGCCAGGATTGACGTACAACTCAGGCGCGTGGTGCATGGGGTTTCGCCAAAAACTGAATTGCGCCACAAGGATATGACGCTTGATCTCGATAGCTTTGATGCGTTTATAAACGGCAATCGAGCAGGGTTATCTAAACGCGAATTTGAAATTTTAGAGCTGATGATGTCTCACCCGAACAAGGTTTTCACGAAAAACAATCTATATGAAAGCGTCTGGGGCGGCGAGTTTCTTGGCGATGACAACACAATCAACGTACACATAAGCAAATTGCGCGGAAAGCTCCACGAAATCTCACCCGATGCGGAGTACATCAAGACCGTCTGGGGCATTGGGTTTAAGATGGGTGAATGATTTGCACAATATTTAAGACTTTTTTAAGGTTTAACTTAGAGATAAATAAGACTTCCTTGATATCCTATGGTCATAAATACTCGCGGTCATAAAAATTTGCAGAATTATTGCGCAGGATTTTTTTCGCCCTGTAAGGCGGAGGACGCAGCCTTGCTGTCGCAAGGTAAGGACGACAACGAAGCAGGGCGGAAAAAAGACAAGCAAGAAACTGCAAATATTTATGACCGCGAGTATAACAAGGAGGAATCGGCATGACCGTGTTAAAAACCCATAACCTTACCAAGCGTTACAAGGACACAATCGCAGTTGATAATTTTAGCATTACCGTCGAAAAGGGAGATATTTTCGGGCTCATCGGGCAAAACGGAGCAGGAAAGTCTACTTTTATGCGGCTGGTGACTTCGCTATCAAAGGCAGACAGCGGTGAGATTGAACTTTTCGGTGAATCATCACCTAAGAAGCTCGCTGCGGCAAGGGCTCGCACAGGGTGTGTCATTGAATTGCCCGCATTAAACAAAAACCTTACAGCTACGCAAAACTTGGAGTATTACCGACTTCAGCGCGGTATAGCCGACAAAAACCGAGTGCAAACTTGCCTTGAAATAGTCGGGCTGACGGATACGGGGAGGAAAAAATTTAAGAACTTCTCTTTAGGTATGAAGCAACGTCTTGGGCTTGCTGTGGCAATGCTGAGCCAACCCGATTTTCTCATTTTAGATGAGCCGACTAACGGCCTTGACCCTACGGGAATTGTTGAGATGAGGGATTTGATTAAGCGGCTTTCTAAAGAGGGCATCACAATTCTCATTTCAAGCCACCTACTGGCGGAGCTGTCGCAAATGGCGAACAAGTATGCCATTATTCATCATGGGCGCTTAATAAATGAGCTCACCGAAGAGCAACTGCAAGAAGAGTGCAGACAGGCATTAGCCATAACTGTTGACGATGCGCCAAAAGCTTCCGTAATTTTGGAAACGGCGCTTGGGATAAGTGATTACAAGCAAGTTTCCAAAAACGAAATCCGCATTTACGGATATACGGACGACCCTTCCGATGTAAATTTAAAGCTAATTCAAGAAGGCGTCAGGGTTGCATACATCAAAGAGGTTGGCGACAGCCTTGAAGATTACTACACTAAACTGATAGGGGGTGCGGCACAATGAGCAACATTATTCGTGCAGATATTTATTCAATTGTTAGAGGTAAAGCACTCTACGTCACATTTGCTTTGATTATGATTTTTCATATTATTACTATAGGCACTCAGTCAGCAGGGGGAATTACAATAGGTGGAGCGGGAAACCTTGGCATGGAAATTCCTGAAGTGGGTTTCGACGGCATAAGAAGTGCCTCATTCCTATACAGCCAAATGGATACAATGGCGTTTTTCCTGTTGCCACTCATCATCTTGGCGGCGGCACCCATTTTCTCAAATCAAACAGTAAAAAACGATATTGCCTGGGGCATCTCAAGAACAAAGCTCTATATGTCGAAACTTGCAATTGCAATTGGTTTGTGTGTTCTTATGGTGTTATTTCACATGGGTGTGGGCATGGCTTTTGCAACATTGCTCCACGGCTGGGGCGGAATTACCCCTGATGGGTTTTGGCTCGGTCTGCTTCAAACTGTTGGCGCACAACTGGTTATGCTGATTGCCCTGACCTGCATTGGAGCATTTCTCATATTCACCTTTAGGCGTACTGCAATAGTCAATGGAGCATATATTGCGTTTTACCTGATTCCCTCAATGCTACTATCATTTTTTCACAGTCAAGGGTTCAATGTTACGCGCCTTTTGGATTTTGATATAATGTCAGGCATTAACAGGCTCGGATTTTTAAGCCAGCTTGAAACTTACTCAATTCTCACGATTTTAGGTGTCGGCGCAGCTTATATTGTTGTTACAACAGTCGCGGGAATAATCTTATTTAAGAGGGCGGAGATTAAGTGACAAATTTTTCAGTAATTGCGATAATAGCCTGTGGTATTTTTGCCATAGGCTTTGCCGCTGTGCTGATAAAATTGTTGCTCATAAAAAGAGACATTCGTAAGATGGGTGAGAGACTGAACGACATTACTCAAACCGACACAAACGCGGAGTTGACTACACAAACTTTTGATAAAGATGTTGTAACACTGGTTCAAAATATTAATTCTACACTGGAGAGAAATCGCCAAGATTATTTTGAGCTAAAGCGAACGGAAGCCATACTCAAGCGCACAATAACAAACATTTCCCACGACCTGCGCACACCACTCACAGCGGCGCACGGCTATCTGCAAATGCTTGAGTCTGCCGAGCTGAGCGAAGAAACAAGGGTGCAATATATAAAAATCATAGACGGGCGACTCAATAATCTTGGGGTGCTTATGAGTGATTTGTTTGAATTTTCACGTATTATCGAGGGAAGCATGGAGCTTGAAATGTCGCGGATCAATCTTGGAAACGCCCTGCGTGACGCTCTTTCAGATGCGTATGTAGAACTTGAAAACAAATGTTTCGCTGTAGAGACTGATATTTCGGACACGCCCGTGATGTGCTTTTGCGATGTGGACGCACTCAGGCGTGTGCTGCAAAATTTGCTTAAAAATGTCTGCGTCCACGGCAAGGAATTTTTACGCGTTCGATTAATTGGCAATCGCATCGAAATTTCAAACCGAGCTGATGATCTCGACAAGATAGATATAGCAAGCATATTCGAGCGGCTATACACCGCCGACTCATCACGGAGCAACAAAAACACAGGCTTAGGTCTTGCCATAGCAAAAGAGCTGACCGAGCGTATGGACGGCAAGCTTGAGGCGAGCGTAGAGGGCGATATGTTCACGATGCGGTTGGAATTTTCATTATGTAATTGATTGCTTTTGTCATTCTGCGCGCAGTCGCAGAATGACGAAGCATTTAATGTTGACCGTAAACAGTACCCAACAATTAACTTTTTATTTTAAATTAAAGCTAAACTTTTCTTTAGCTTTAACCGATAATAGATAATGGGAGTATAATCTAAACGAGACGCAAGGACGCGCCTCGCGGTGGAGCAAAAAGGAGATTGCCGCATTGCGCGTTCCGGATAACCATTCGGGACTATTTTCCATTCAAAAAGTAAATAGGAAACAGATATTTTTAATTGAGAAAGGAATCAAAATATGAATATCAATGCTATGAAAGTTTGCACGCCTTATTACGGAGAAATTGAAAACAAGTATAAGCAGGCTGCATCACCGATTTATGACAGTACGGAAAAAAATATGTCGTTTAACGCAAGAATTCTCAGCTATTTAACTTCAGCTACCGAACCGGACGTGCCTGAAGCCGTGAAAACTACCCAAGATATTCTCGCATATCTGCGGGAAATGATGCCCGGTTGGGTCATCGCCTATGAAGATGGTGGTTGGGCACCGGGTTTCCGCAACCTCAAAATAGAATACGAGCTACTTCAACTCATGGCTGAATGTCCTGAAATAAAGAAAAAAGTTAAGGAAATAATTCGTGGCTTTGAATATTTGGTGCCTAAATTAGAAGAGTGGCATGCGCAAAATCAAGAAAGAATGCTAAATATCAGCATTACGAGAGATGCCAACGGCAACTTCATGGGGCTGGTTTCAATAGGTGACAGCGATGGCTTGCCCTTTGAACTATCTGAGGACTGGAGACAGTGGTACTACATAATGATTGAAAAGCTTGAAGCACTGAGGCAAAATGATAACTCCGAAGATGTTGCTGCGTAGTTGCAATAGGCAATTGCGAAAGTCGCAAGACAAAACACCCACAGGCGGCTGCCGTTTTGACCGGCAAGACTATGATATCCAAAAATATCACAAATATGGTATGAATTCACTAAAAAATGTTGACAACGCGATATTAATAGGGTAGTATAGTATAAGTTAGAGTTAGCTTTGGTACTTGAAATTACATGGAGGTAATGAGATATGAACGTAGGAGGCGTAGGAAATAACAACTGGTGGGCTAATGCTTCGGGGCGTAATCCCGGCATTGGCAATTGGAATCAACCGCTCGCTGTGAGGCAGGGCGGCACTCTGCATGGCGGTGTTTCGGAAGGTGCAAGAAACTCTATAGTTTCACTTAGAGAGACTTCAGGTGCTCTTTCGCAGGCACTCAATGCCATTCGCGGCATTGGCAACATGCTAAATCCGCCAATGCAGGCTCGGCAGCCTAATTCAGCCAACACTGATGCACTTGCCATAAGATCTTTTGACTCAAGCAGGCTCAGAGGTTCGGTCGCAACGCGGGATTTCAGTGTTGAAGTCTTGCAAGTGGCACAGGCTCAAACGCATGAGGGGCATGAACTCAACGCTTCTGCTCTTGCAACAGAGTCCGGCTTTAGCGTGGGCGACCACCACATAGCTATCAACATTGGCAACAGGCAGTTTGACTTTCATTTCACTGTGTCTGAAAATGACACAACCAGAGATGTTCAGCAACGTATAGCCAGCGCCATAAATTCCAGAAGTGATGTCGCTGTCACAGCGAATGTCAATTTTGATGCTGAGGCAGGCACAAGCGCACTCGTACTGCGCTCATCGCAGACAGGTGTTGACGAAAATGTCGGAGCCGGTCAGCCTAACTTCAGTGTCCACAGTGTTACCGGAAATGCGGTTGAGGCATCGGGCGTAGATCTTATGACACAAAGCGCACAAAATGCGGCGTTCAGAGTCAACCGTGGTTTCACGGGCGCATTGCAGACCTCAAGGTCTAACGAAGTTGATCTCGGATTTGGCATAATGGCAGAACTTAGAGAGACAGGCACTACAGAGATAGAGATGGGCAGGGATACCGTCACTCAACAAAATGCGTTTCGCCATATGGTCAACTCATTTAATGAGTTAGTGAGTGCCGCAAACAATGCAAGCCGTGGCAGTTCTTTGGCAAGCGAGCTTAGCGGAATAGTCAGAAACTTTTCAAGCCAACTTGAGCGCATTGGTATTTCTTTAAATTCAGAAGGACGGATGCAAATTGACGAGGCACGTATGGCGGCTGCCGCTGAGAGCGGTGAGCTTGAAAATTTTGCAAACCGTGATGGTTTTAATTTCATGAGTCGCCTGACCAGAACAGCCGATAATGTGAGCGGAAATCCTGCCGCATTCACAGACCAAGCGGCGTCAAGCATGGGTAACATTGACCCTGCAAACTTTATGAATTCAGGCGTGAACTTCTCTCCGATGCAAACTGTAATGATGACAAGGTTTATGAACCTTGGTATGCTTTTTGATTCGCTTGGGTAATTCCATTGCACGCATTCCCGCAGAGGTTGGGTTATTTGCTCCGCTTTTTTCGAGCCATCGGGATCTACACCGCTGTTCTCGAAAAAAGACTCCGCAAACAACCCGGCCTCTGCTCACTTTTGAGCGCAGTTGAGACAGAGAATCGTCCCCTGTCTTATACACATAAACTATTGACAATATTTTTCTTTTATAATATAGTTATTCCACACTAAGGTTAGCACATAAGAAGCTGAAAGGAAAGAATTATCTATGACAGGTACTGTTAATACTGAAAAAATCGGAAAACTTGGCTTTGGCTACATGCGCCTTCCACGCATAAATGGAGAATTTGACTACAAGCAAATCAATAAGATGGCAGATGATTTTCTCGCCAGCGGCGGCACTTATTTTGATGCGGCATACGTCTATGAAGGGGCGGAGATTGCGTTTCGTGAGTCTGTTGTAAAGCGCCACCCCAGAGATAGTTACACAATTGCAACCAAACTTCCAATTGGTATGATTAGCGATGATATGCCTGCCGAGAAAATCTTCAATACTTCACTTGAGAGACTTGGTGTGGATTATGTTGACTTTTATCTGCTCCACGGCATCAATTCTGCGGGTAACACACAAGCTGAGGAAAAAGGCGCGTGGAAGTTTGCGGCTGATATGAAGGCTCAGGGCAAAATTCGCCATGTTGGTTTTTCTTTCCACGGTTACTGCGAAGATTTAGACGATATTTTGACGAAGCACCCGGAGACAGAGTTTGTTATGCTCCAAATAAACTATTTTGACTGGGATAGAGAGAAAATGAACGCCCGCCGCCTGCATGAGATCGGGCTTAAGCACAATGTTCCAATGGTCGCTATGGAGCCGCTCTTCGGTGGTAAACTGACTTCCGAGGACTCCCCCATTGCCGATTTGCTGAAAAATGCTAACAAAAACGCTTCTCTCGCCTCATGGGCACTGCGTTTTGTTGCACAGCTCGAAGGCGTTTTTGTAACTCTTAGCGGCATGAGCACTCATGAGCAGGTCACTGATAATATCAATACGTTTAAGGATCTTCAGCCACTTTCCGCAGATGAAATGTCCACCATTGATGCGGCTGTGAAAATTTTGCGTGAATCTCCGAGAGTTGAATGTACCGCCTGCGATTACTGTAAAGATTGCCCTGTCAATATAAATATTATTGGTTTAATTAACCTCTACAACGATCACAAAATACACAAAACAACCACAAATCTTGCAGGCTCTTACAATTTCCTTACGAACAATAGAGGCAAAGCCCACGAATGCACAGCTTGTGGTGTCTGTGAAACCGCCTGCCCGCAGGATTTGCCGATTATTGATACGATTGCAAAGGTTGCAAAATTGTTCGCTTAATGTTTAGTTTTTACAGAGTACGGGATTTGAGAGTAAATCCCGTACTTTCACATATGCGGACTTCTTTGTGAAGGTTTATTATAGTCAAATTTTGCCTCTTCAACACACACTCGCTCTACATAACCAAGGACTTTATATTTAACGGGACTTGGTAATTTTTTATATAATCCAAGCAATTTATTCTCTTCTTCATCAATCATAGATGGCATTTTAGTCGTCTCGGATTCTAACCATTCCATTGTTACATCATGGTATTCACAGATACGCATAAGCATTGGCTTTCTTGGGACTACCAAGTCATGCTCCCATCTGTAGAGCGAGTTCATAGAGACCTTTAATAACAGACTTTCGTCTTTCAGTGACCTCTTATCCCGGAGCCTCAGACCCCTGATTTTTTCACCCAAAGTGTAGTACATGTAAATCATTTTTTGACCATTCCTTTCTACTTAACTCAAACACAAGCGACCGTGAATGGTCATAAAAATACGTGTATGAGCGGCGGTTTCGCGCAAGCGGGAGCCGCTCGCACATTTGATTAAGTTTGAATTCATTCAAACTTTATGCCTCCCTTTTATAGCATGAAATGAGTATAAAGGTTGAAGTCGGTGTAATGTCAAGCTATTTTTCGCATAATTTCGAACTTTTTTGCTCTTATTAAACTCATGAAAAAAGTTTGTTTTTTATTAATTGCACATCAATATATGTAGATTAATATACACTTATAAGACTTTCACAATCTATTGCATGTTTTTTTGCTACTGACACGCAATAGATTCTCTTTCATTTTGTGCACTAAACCTTATACCTGCTTGAGTGTTAAAGATGGTAACATGTTGCTCCCCTAATAGTGGGATGAAAGGAATGGTCATTTTTATGTTTAATGATTATTTATCCATTTTGGAATTTTCCAAACTTGCAGGTGTATCGACTTCAAAGCTTAGATATTGGGACAAGGAGGGAATATTACGCCCGCAGCAGCGTGACCCCAATAATAATTACCGTCGTTATTCAAAAGATCAATTAGATACATTGAACTTCATTACAACACTGAGTTTACTGGGTTTCTCCCATAAAATTATAAATGAGTTGCTTGTGTCACGAAACCCGGAAGTTGTTTCTACATTACTTCAAAAACTTGATATGCAAGTTTTACATGAGATGGGTATACTGGTCAAGCGTTGTGCATATATTCACTCTTGGAGTGAGTTTATTCACATAGGCATGAATGTAAAAGACGGTTCAGTACAAGAAATGTATCTTGACGACCGCCGAATGAATGAGCTTCCCCGCAATATTTACAACGATGGCGAGGATTTTAGAGCTCCGCTCTATTCTTATTTTTCTGAAACAAAGTTGTTTGGTGTAAACCCTCACTTGCCTATGGGTTGGCTCTATAGTGATATGAGTTCTTTCAAGTCCGCACCTGAGCGCCCCGCTCATTTTCTATCCATTGATCCGAGTGGCAGTAAAGTTAGAAAACCAGGCAACTATCTGGTGGGTTTTGTGCGTGGTAATTATGGTGAGCTCGGCGATCTGCCGGACAAAATGATTCTGTATGCAAAAAAGCACTCGCTCACATGCTCAGGGTCGGTTTATACAATGTATGTCCATACTCACATCTGTACAAACGATCCCTCGCAGTATCTTGCAAAGTGCTCTGTTGCAATTGATTAGCGTGCTTATTTGTCTAGATCCGCCCGAAAAGGGCAGTTCACTCCGTTTTTGCGAGCCATCGGGATCTACACCGCTGTTCTCGTAAAAACGGAGTGAACTGCCCTTTTCGGGCTACCCGGTGCTTAATGTTTTCTTTTTTATCCCCAGACTAGGATTCTATTTGTGCCGGGGTCTAATCCTGCGAACGGTCCGGCTACTGTTTTTGTGCCAAACTTGTTGTCAAAGTAGTCCGAGTCAAGGTGAAGGAACGTTCCGTCAAAGTCTTCAAAGTCGGCATCTACAATTCGTACACGGCCCAATGTATCTGTATTGTGCCCTTCGGATTTGAATTTCCTGAAATTATCGGGCATTGTGATGTTCAGATATATTTTATCGTCCTCTTTTTCGATGCCGAGCTTTACGTCAAAATCGGGGCAATCCAGTTTTTCATTTTCTTTATCGAATGACTTTGCACCGTTTGTATATACGTTATTTGCAATATATACCGGTTGTTTTACATCAAAAAACTCGCGATGGTCACAAGGTTGTTTTGAATCGACAATATCAATGTATTCTTCAAGCGAAGTTGGATAGCCGTTAAAGCACGCTGTTCCCACTTCGTAGGCGGCTTCGCTGTTGCCTATGAATATATTTTGGAAATATCTGTCGTCACCGCCAAAAATTGCTGAAAATCCTGCTACTTCTGTGCTGTGCGGAGCGTGGTACGGTGTTGAGCGATCTGTGGAGAAACGAAGTTCCGATCCGCCTGCGAAGATGTTGTGAACATAGGCAACACCCTGCGCATCGTTGACGTGGGCATTTTTTGAGCCAAACACATTATAGTCAACGAGTGTCGGTCCGTGGGAGACTTCAACAAAAAAGTCACGGTTGTTGTCATAGAGCAGGTTTTTGCTGATTCTGGTACCTTGGTTCTGCCAGTCCAGCCAAATGCCGAGCGAGCAGTCGTGAATATGGTTGCGGTATATGTGTACATCAATTGGTGCGTGGAGCTTTATGCCTGCTATTTCATGCCCGTAGAACTCTCGCTTAATGGCGATGTTGTAGATGTGATTGCCGTAAATTTCGCTAAATACACAGCCTAAGTGCCCGACTATGCCATTTTGTCCACAGTCGTAAATCACGTTGTTTCTGATTATGTGAGAGCCTATTTTTTCCTTAGACCAACCGATTTTTGCCGCTTTGAATACTGATTCGAGCTGATATTGATAGCCGGGTTTATCTTTGCGGTGGGTTCGGTCGTTGTGGCCTGTGGAGGCTTCTTTGCCGATGCTTATCGCACTGCACTTTGCATCGTGTATCACGTTGTCCTCAATAATCCAACCGCGACTCCAGTTTGCACCTATAAGTCCGGGCTGGTCTGCTGTTGGTGGTGTCCAAGGTGATGCGGCGTGCGCCATTTCGAAACCGCGAACGGTGATATAGTCCACTCCTGTTTTTTCCGGGTAGAAAACGGCTTTACGCACATTGATTTCAACGAGTTCTTTATTTGGGTCGGCACCGTGGAAGTTTGCGTAGATTGTTGTATTTTTTTCGTCTACTTCCGAGCTCCAAACGTACTTTGTCTGCTCTTTGTTTTTGACAGGCACTGTCTCTTTTGTCCAGTTGTCTACGACTGTGCTTCGCTCTTTTGGAGCTTTTACTTTTTCAAGTGAGTCTGCTTCATAAAACGACATTCCGTTTAAATATACATCACCTAAATGAGCCGGTTTTTCCCACGGCTCAAGGAGCCAATCGCCGCCGACTGTTTCAACATATGGGTTAAAATCGCCGAACATGCAGTTGGGCAAAACCGCTTTCCACACTGTGCCTTCTACTTTTTCCCAGCTTTCTACACGCTCAGAGCCTTTAATGACCACCGGCTCATCTTCCGCTGCTTCATAAGTGACGCGGCGATTATTTGAGAGTCCTCCGGTTTGCGGCTTGACCCACTCCCTGTATTCTCCGGCGTGGACCGTTACAGTGTCGCCCGGAAGTGCTATTTTTGCCGCTGCGCCAATCGTGAGAAAAGGGTTTTCGTATGTGCCTGAATTTGTGTCAATTCCGTGTTTTGCCACATGCAAAGTTCTTCCCATCTTCTACTCCTCCAATTATGATTTTAATATAGAATAAGCATATCATGACTCAGTTTTTAGACAATAATGAAACAGTATAATATCACACTCTTTTGAAAAAGTCATCACTTTCTTGCAGAATGTCACAAAAATTTGGGAGAGAGCAAAAACAGCGAGGCTTATAAGTCGAGCCTCGCTGTTTTGTTATGCTTTTGAGTCGTGATTTAGTCTGTTACGTATGGTAGCAAGGCTATTTGACGTGCTTTTTTGATTGCAACCATTAAGCGCCTTTGATGTGGTGCGCATACGCCTGTTGTTCTGCGCGGTAAGATTTTACTGCGCTCGGAAATACATTTGCGCAGTCTCGCTGTGTCTTTGTAATCTATGTCTTGAACTTTATCAACGCAGAATTGACAAACTTTTCTGCGCTTACGATTATGTTGTCTGCCTTCTCTCTCTGACATGGTACTTCATCCTTTCTAATGTGATATCACATAGACTTCGGACGGTGGTTTTAAGGATAACTCCTTAGAACGGTAAATCGCCGTCGTCCATGTCCAGTTCGGTAAAATCAGAGCTTTCGACCGGAGTGTTATATCCTCCGCCGAAGTCCTCTTTCGGGTCAACGGTGCCAACCGCTGCTTCCCTGCTTTTTTTGCTCTCTGTGAAATAGACATTCTCGGCAACAACTTCCGCACTGCGGCGTTTGTTGTTTTCTTTGTCTGTCCAATCACGTATTTGCAAGCGTCCGGTGACAGCAGCCATTTGTCCTTTTGTGAAATATCTCGATACAAACTCTGCTGTGTTACGCCACGCTACAACATCTATGAAGTCTGTCTGCCGTTCTCCGCCGTCTTTTGGAGCATATCCTCTATCGACAGCAAGTGAAAACGATGCGACTGACACACCTGATGGTGTTTGGCGCAGTTCCGGGTCTCTTGTGAGCCTTCCCATAATTACGATTTGGTTCATTTTTGTACATTCCTTTCTTTTTCATAAGGCACAATCAGTCCAACTTGTTAAAGGAATGGACTTTTCGTACATCAATTGCAACTCTTCCCGAGAAAGGCAATTGGCACAATCTTGCGGGGTTACGCGATATTTCGCGTTTTGTTTTGAGTCTAGTCTTCTAAAACGGTTATTAGAGAGCGCATGATACCGTCTGTGATATGAAGAACACGATCAAGTTCTGCAGGGAAATCCGGTGCGGAGTTGAACTTGACCAGTACGTAAAAGCCTTCGGGCTTATCGTTTATAAGGTAAGCCAGTTTTCTTTTTCCCATTTCGTCATGCTCGTTAATCGTACCGTTTGCTTCGATTAAGGTTTTAAACTTCTCAACCGTTGCCTGCACTTGTTCTTCACCAAGATCTAAGTCTATGATATACATTAGTTCATAGTTAGCGGTCGTTTTTGCCATGCGGTTACACCTCCTTCTGGTCTATTGGCCCCATATCGATGTATGGAGCAAGGATTTTGGACTGAGCAATGCTTTCGCTCTTTTCTGCATTAGCCTCGTTTTTGTATTATACAGAATAGATTTTGTTTGTCAACTAAAATCTTTTGAATTTGCATGGTCTGAGGGTAAGTAAAGTGTGTAAGAAAAGTGTGAAAAGTGGTAACTGCGGTTTAGATTTTTATCGATTTTGAGGTGGTAAGTGTGAAAAATATGCCATTAAAAAATTTTTTATTCTAACTGCGCTCTTTGAGTTTTTCGTTGATTTTTTTTGCTTCGTGTTTGCCGTATAGGTAAAATCCTGTCCAGATTATGATGAACACTATTATTCCCGATATAATTGAAAATGCGATTGCTGCTGCCGATTCCATTGGTAGCCAGCCTTGGGTGAATCCTATTGTGAAAAATGTTCCCAGACCTACCAATGCGTGAATCGCAACTTGCAGCCATCTTCTCATGCGGTCAAATTCGTAGACAATCGGGGTTGTAGCTGCTCCTATGCCTATGATGATTGAACCTATGGCGTGGGGCGTGAAGTTTTCCATAAGCATTTGCAAACCTTCAGGAAGAAGTAAATCCATAGCTACGCCAATAGCAACAAACCACAGGCATCCCCAGGCAATGCCGTAAAGTAAATACTTTATAATTAGTTTTATCATTTTCATTCTCCCCGCTTCTTATACTCCGAAAAGTTTCTTAAAATCGCTCATGTATTTTCGTGATACGTAGTCGTTTATGCCGTTTTTCATAACTATGTGCATTGTCCCGCCAAATGATTGGGACAGATGGTCTATACGATTTATGTTTACAATGGTTGATTTTGATATGCGAGCAAAACTGCTCCCCAGCCGTTCATGAGCTTCGTGGAGGGGTTTTGTGATGTCAAACTCTTGTGCCTCACAGTTATATAGCTTAATTTTGCCGCCCTCGGTTCGGATAATTTCTATTTGCTCCGGTTCAAAGACAAATATCTTGTCGTCTTTTTTTGCCATCAACAGAGACGACTTGTCCGCCATTCCTTCTAACGCCTCAACCCACGCCATTAGTTCAGGTGTCAGTTTAGGAGTGCTTATAACGGCGATAGGCTCTTTGATTTCGGGGTCTATTTTTATTTCCACTTTCATAAATTTTTTCTCCTTGCTGTCGCTAACAGCGTAAGCTATTATAACATGGATTGCAGATTGCTTTCCACTATTTCATCGTCGCATATGGCATCTTGGAGCCCCAAATCAACCTCTTGCGGAAAGTTGGGCGACAAGGTTTGTTTTAGAGTGTACTATTGGGAACACAGATTGTAAAGGAGTAATCAAAAATGGAAGTATTAGCAAATGTAAATGAGCTGAGTGTGCGATATGGCACTGTCCAAGCTGTGGATACTGCCTCTTTTGAGGTAAATGCGGGGGAGATTGCCGCTATCATCGGACCGAACGGGAGTGGTAAGACATCTTCCGTTGAATGTCTGTGCGGGCTTCGCTCTCCTAGTGGCGGTGCTGTCGCTGTGTTTGGTAGTGACCCCCATGCAGACAGGAGGGAAATATACAAACAGCTCGGTGTTCAGTTGCAGGAATCGTCTTATCCTGAAAAAATTAAGGTAGGCGAATTGTGCGAGTGGTTTTCCTCATTTTATGAAAACCCGGCAGATTATAGAAAATTACTGGTGCAGTTGGGGCTGTCCGAAAAAGAGAAAAGTTATGTCAGCAAATTGTCGGGTGGGCAAAAACAGCGCTTATCCATTGCGCTTGCTATGCTCCCTCGACCACGACTACTTGTGCTCGATGAGCTCACTACAGGGCTTGACCCTGAAGCTCGGCGCAGTATTTGGGAAATTTTGAGAGTCATAAAAAGCGGCGGTGTCGGTATTTTGCTCGTCTCCCATTATATGGACGAGGTTGAAAATCTTGCCGATAAAATCATATTTATGCAGAGCGGAAAAGTCATATTTTCCGGAACACTTGATGGGCTTCGAGCATTCGCCAAAGAAAGCCTAAACTCGGATTTATATGACCCGCAAATGAGTTTGGAAGAAATATACTTGGCTTTTTCGCCGGAGCAAAAATCTATAACATTGGAGGGATTGATGTGAGTATAAAATCATTTTTTAAAACTATGCAAATGGTGAGCAAACTTTATATTCGTGACTTTGCAAGCCCGTTTTTCTCGGTGGTTTTCCCCATTGGAATGATACTGCTGTTCGGCGGTATTTACGGCAACGAGCCGAGTCCGCTCTACGGTTATGAGCTTGGTGCAATGGATGCGATGATTCCTGCGTTTGTCGGCATGGTTATTGCGGTAAACGGCATTATGACCCTGCCGCTCAACTTGTCGGAATATATGACAAATAAGGTGTATAAGCGTTTTGACGCAACACCTGTCGGTAAGGGAAATATTGTTTTAGTGCAGGTTTTCGTATATCTGCTTGCCGCACTTTTGAGTACGGCAATTGTTTTGGGAACGGGCAGATTGCTTTACGACATAAATATTGCGGGGAATGTTTATGCAATACTTTTCGCCATATTGCTCTCATGCGTTTCGATTTTTGCTCTGGGATTTTTTATTGCATCTGTTTTCAAAAACGGCAAAATAGCACAAGTGGTCAGCTATATTGTCTATTTCCTGATGCTTTTTCTATCGGGAGCGACCATGCCTCTTGAAATAATGCCTGAGAATATGAGGCTCTATGCAAACGCTCTGCCGCTGACTCATGTTGTATCGCTTATGCAAGGTACGTTTAGCGGACAGCCTTTAGGGGAGCAGCTTACGGCTATCTTTGTGCTTGTGGGGGTGGCTATTGTTTGCGGTGGTGTTGGAGCGGTTTCTTATAGGCGGAGGAGATGGTGAGGCATCGGCTCAGCGATTAAACGCATCAAAATATCGTCTGAAGAACTGATAGAAGTTGCCTTCCATTATTCTGAATGACGTTTCTTCGTCGAATTCTTCTGTTAGTAGTTCCCTGAATCTGTGTAGTGATGAGACATCTGTTATTCCCTGTGGTGTGCGTGGTATTCCGTCAAAATCACAGCCGAGGCCTATGTTATAACCTGCGCCGATATTTATAAAATGGTGAAAATGTGCCATCACTTCGTCCATGGTTGAATATCTTGACGCACCTACAAAACTCGGGAACATATTAAACCCTATAAGCCCACCTCTCTCAACTATTGCCGCAATCTGGTCGTCTCTCAGGTTGCGGTTATGCGGCATGATTGTGTATGCGTTTGAGTGGCTGGCGAGGTATGGTAATGTTGTGTGGTTGTGCACATCCCAAAATCCTGCTTCATTTAGGTGCGACACATCAATCATCATTCCGAGTTCTTCCATTCGCGCAATGACCTCGAAGCCAAACGGTTTCAACCCCCGATCGGGACCTGTTGCCTGGCCGAATCCGAGCTCGTTTTCTCTGTTCCAAGTCAGTCCGAGCATTCTCACTCCCCTATTGAAAAAATAATCGAGATTATTTATGTCGCCCATCAACGCTTCCCCGCCCTCAATGGCGAGTATTGCGCTGATTCTGCCTGAGCGTGCTATTCTCAAAATATCGTCCAAGTCAAGCGCAAGCTCAATCATATAGCTGTGCCGAGCGACTTCACTCTCAAAAAAGTCAATCATATGGACTGTTTGGTTAAAGCCATCGGCAACCTGACTATCAGAGAGCCACAGCGCAAAAACCTGCACAGGTGCACCAAACTCCCATAGCCGCACAAAATCCACGTGGAGATTGTTGCTGTGCAGCCCTTGATTGTGCTGTGGTTGCAGTGCACGCGAGATTGTGTCTGCGTGTGCGTCTATCATTCCAAATGACGGCGGCGGCTCAGGTGTGGGTTCAGGCGTGGGTGTTGGCGCGGGCTCTTCCGTCGGTGTGGAGATGGATTCCTGCGTTGGTGGCGGCGGCGAAATCGGCGATGACTCGGCTATAGGCTCCTGCGAAACGTGTGTACCCTCGTCTGTATAGCTCTGCCGGGCGCACCCAATAAGCCCCATTATCATAATGCTCGCAAGTATAATATAGATTTTTTTGATTTTTTTCATGATAAAGACCATTCCTTTCAAAAATCTTTAGGCACAAAACGACCATGAAAAGGTATGGCATTAACGTGCATCATTTGCAAACAAAACTTGCTTTCCTGATAGGAAGTTTTCCAAGCTCAGATTTACGTCACCTACTGTTAGAACCAGGGTTTCGGGGTAAAGTTTTCTAAATTCTAAGCCGCCGCCCGCATTTCTGACTCTGCCGCTTTTCACTTCTATTGCGGTTAGTTTGTTTCCTTTTTTTATTACGAAATCTACTTCTTTGTCTCGTTCTCTCCACCAATAGATTTCAAAATCGTCGGATTTTGACCTTGCGAGCAAGTATGCTCCGACTGCACTTTCCACGAGATGGCCTCTTTTGACTCTGTTTTCAAGTAGGAGATGCCTCCCTGTCCCCTCGGTATATGTCATCAAAGATGTGTCAAATACCATGAACCTTGGAGAGCTTTTGCGGGTCCGCAATTTGTTTCCCGAATAGTTTTGCAGACCTGTTAATACACCCGCTTTACTCAGCAGATCTAAATAATGCGCAAGAGTAACTGTGTTACCTGCATCGGTGAGTTGTCCAAGCATTTTTGTGAATGATAATTCTTGACCGCTGTAATTTGAACCCAACATAAACAGTGAACGCAGAAGTGCAGGTTTTCTTACCTCTTCCATCAACAATACATCCTGTGCTATTGTCGGCTCGACAATTGAAGTGCCGATGTACCTTGCCCAGCGTTCCTCTTCTTTAATCAGCGGTGCAGCTCCGGGATAACCACCATAGAGCAAAAAATCGTCTAGGCTATATCCGAAAGCTTCTTTACATTCCTGATAGCTCCAGTGAGGGCTGTGAAGCATTTCAAACCTGCCCATCAGTGACTCACTGAGCCCTTTTTGCAACAAGAGTGTTGATGAACCTGTTAACAACACTTTTAACTTTAAGTTCTTTCTGCTGTCCTCATCCCAAAGTAACTTTACTATGGCAGACCAATCCGGTATTTTTTGTATCTCGTCTACTACAAGTATCGCTTCACCTTGCCGTGCCTGAATACGAGATAGCTCCCATTCATTTTCCAGCCACTCGGCAGAAGTGAGATTGGGGTCGTCCGCACTTATAAAGTGATAGGGCAAGCCTATTTTTTCGAGTGCCTGCACTATAGCCGTTGTTTTACCTGTTTGCCTCGGTCCTGAAACAATTTGAATAAAACGGCGCGGCTCCAACATTCTGGCGGCAATTATAGTGACTAAAAATCTGCTAAACATATCCACACCTCAACTCGAACAAAACACTCAGCATAATTCGCAAATTACTCAATACGATTTACTAAATACTCAATATGATTTACTAATTACTCATTATAGTGTGTAAATGTTGAATTGTCAAGCGCTTATTTCCTTATCACCAAGTCTCCGTCAGTTTGTGTATTTCGTTTTTCAGCTTTGTTATATCCTCGTCGTAAATCTTTCTGTTGCCTTTTTCGCCGGGGATTTTCTCGGTTTTTAGCAATTTCATAGGTTTGTTGCTGTATATGTAGATGTGGTCACCGGTCAGCAGGGCTTCATCAATGTCGTGGGTGACGAAGAGGACTGTTCGTTTATGCTCTTTGTATAGGTCAAGAAATGATGCAATTATGCTACTCTTTAAAGTCAGGTCAAGGGCTTTGAAAGGCTCGTCCATCAACAATATGTCCGACGGATACGCAAATGCACGGATTAGCGCTAACCTTTGACGCATACCTCCGCTCATTTGATGCGGATAGAGGTCTGCTGCAGCTTCCAAATCTGAAATTTTCAAAAATCTGTCGATTATCTGCCTAAGCTCTGCCTTATCGGAATAAATCGGCTTTAGAACTAATTCCAGATTTTTCCTAGCTGTTTTTTGCGGAACCAAGGAATCCTCTTGAAACACATATGATACTCGCTCAGGTTTCGTAACTTCTCCGCTGTCCTCTTTTTGTATGCCGCTAACAAGGTTCAGCAAAGATGTCTTACCACACCCCGACGGTCCAATTAAACAATTTATTACATTCTCCTGAAACGACTCCGAAAAGTTTTCAAGAACAGTAATGTCATCAAATTTTAAGTTTACGTTTGTAAGTGTAATCATTAAAAAATCCATTTCTTTCAGTAATTTTTAGGCACAAATAGTCCATGAAAAGGAATTGATTTTTTTGTGCATCATTTGCGGTTCCCCGCAGGGGGAGCAAATCGCACATTCCCCCGTTAGCGTGATTTTTCACGCTAACTCCTGTTTAATCGGTTATATCCAGGCTGGAGAAGAGGGTTAAAAATATTTAGCACCGCTCAGCCGCCTCTTTGCCACTATTGCATGTACATTTATTTAGGTTTTTTACTTTTCTTATACTGGTTTTTCTGATGTCGGTCGGGCTGCTAAACATTTTTAACCCTCTTCTCCAGCCTTCCTTGCATTCTTGAAAATACGAAAAAATGCTAATTTTAACGTTTTTAGGTCGTTATACTTGTAAGGCATACATAATCGGCTTATTCGCTTCAAAATAAACTCGCAAATCAAAGCCAAAATGACCGCTATGGTCAACCAAGCGAATGTTGCACCGAAGTTGAAGCCCTGTCGAGCGGAGAGCATCAAGTGCCCGATGGACATAGCGGGGAGTCCCATAACTTCAGCTGAGATTACTACTTTGATATTTAAGCCAAAGCCTGCAATTATTGATGAAAATACAAATGGAAGCATTGCCGGCAGGTATATTCCTGTTATTTGCCTGCGCCCGGGTATCTTGAAAACTTTTGCCATTGTAATCAGCTTTTTGTCTGTCTCTGCGATTGCGGCTTGCATGTTTTCGTAACATAGTGGGAAGATTATCAGAAAACCTACCACTATGGGCAAGGCGTTGCTTCCGACTGTGAGTAGTAGTATCAGCACCAATGCCATTGTTGGCATTGCGCGGCATAAGGCTATAAGCGGGCTTAACATTATGCCTATGAATTTGGCGTAGTGCGAGAGTGCCGCCAATATGCCACCTGCAAAAAATGACACCAGAAAACTTACCAGTGACCTTCGAAGCGTGCTGAATATGGCTTCAAAGAAGTTGTCGCTTTGCATTTCCTCGTGGATTATTCGCACTGTTTCAGGTGGTGTGGGGATTATACCTGTTTGGGCGAATCTTGTTTCTGCAAGAATCCACCATGCGGCTATGATTAGCATGAATGCCAATATTTTGTAGATAGCTTGCTTTTTTTTGTTCATTGCTTAAACCTTTTTACCTTTGAATCTCAGTGCGTTTGTGAGTACGCTTATTGAGCTGAAAACCATTGCCAGTGCCGCTAGCATTGGGTTCATTAGTGGGCCGCCCAATAGGTATAGAGCACCTGCGGCTATTGGTATTCCCAGAGTGTTGTAGCCGAATGCCCAAAATAGGTTTTGCTTTATTATTCTAAGGGTTTGGCGGCTTAGGTTGATGGCTTTGGGTACATCTTTTAGGTCACTTCTCATCAGCACTAAGTCGGCGCTTTCCATTGCTACGTCTGTGCCTGAGCCTATGGCTATGCCCACATCTGACTGTACCAGTGCGGGGGCGTCATTTATACCGTCGCCTACCATTGCCACGAGTTTCCCTTCTGCCTGCAGATCTTTTACTTTGCTCGCTTTGTCTTTGGGCAGGACTTCTGAGAGGACGTTTGTTATTCCCACTTCTTTGGCTATTGCATCGGCGGTTCGGCGGTTGTCGCCTGTTATCATATATACATCTAAGTTTAAGTTCTTTAGAGTTTCTATGGCTGCTTTGCTTGTAGTTTTGACCACATCGGACACCGCTATTATACCTGCTAACTCGCCGTCTATGGATATGAACATTGGGGTCTTGCCTTCACTTGCCAGCTTGTCAGGTTCATCTGATAGAAGCCCTGATGATAATTCCTGCATTACCGTATCCATCAGCTTTTTGTTGCCTATGCTCACCACTTTTCCGTCTATTGTTGCTTCTACGCCTTTGCCTGTGATTGATTTGAAGTTTTCTGCTTTTAGTAATGTTATGCCTTTTTCTTTTGCGTAGTTTACTATGGCTTGACCCAGTGGGTGTTCTGATTCCAGTTCGGCTGATGCCGCTAATTGTAAGATTTTGTCCTCATCATTGACCGATGTGGTTAATATGTCTGTCACTGTGGGTTTACCTTCTGTTATTGTGCCTGTTTTGTCCAGTATTATTGCGCCCACTTTATGTGTGGTTTCAAGGGCTTCGCCGCCTTTGAATAAGATTCCGTTTTCTGCGCCTTTGCCTGTTCCAACCATTATTGCCGTGGGGGTGGCTAGGCCTAGGGCGCAGGGGCAAGCTATTACTAATATTGTTATGAAAATTCTCAGTGAAAACTCCACATCGCCGCCCGTGCCTATCAGCCATGCGGCCAGTGCCAAAAGCGCTATGGCGCAGACTATTGGCACGAAAATTGCGGATACTTTGTCGCCCAGTGCGGCTATGGGGGCTTTACTGCCCTGTGCGTCTTCCACCAGTTTGACTATTTGTGCTAACGCTGTGTCCGCTCCTATTTTTTCGGCTTTGAATCTTATCGCTCCGGTTGTATTTATTGTAGCGGCGTAGACAGGGTCTCCCGGTTTTTTGTCTACGGGCATACTTTCGCCCGTCAGCATGGATTCGTCTATTGCCGTATTTCCCTCTGTTACGATGCCGTCTACCGGGATTTTTGTGCCGGGGCGCACCAGAACCATGTCATCTACTTGAACTTCACTTATCGGAATTTCGGTCTCTGCGCTGTCTTTAATTATAATGGCTGTTTTGGGGGCGAGTCCCATCAGCTTTTTAATTGCTTCACCTGTTTTGCCCTTGGATATGCCTTCGAGCATTTTCCCGAGTAAAATCAGGGCGAAGATTACGCCTGCGGTTTCGTAGTAGAGATTCATAACCAGATGGTGGTGTCCCTGAGCTATTTGCCATGTGGTGTAGCCGCTGTATATAAGTGCGGCTGAGGTGCCTATGGCTATCAGGGAGTCCATGTTGGGACTCTTTCTCACTATTGCCATGAATCCGACTGTGTAAAATTTGTAGCCCGCTATGGCGATGGGAATTGTTAGGAAAAGCTGTGTAAGCGCAAACCGAAGCGCATGGTCATGCATGATTTGTTTTAGCCATGGGGTCAGCGGAAAGCTCATAAAGGTCACCATGGGTGCCATTGTCATGTAGAACAGTGGGATTGTGAAAATCATTGCCACCAAGGTTTTTAGTTTTAGGGCTTTGATTTCTTTTTTCTTTTGTTCCCATACTTCGTCCAGTGAGGCTTTTTCGGTCACAAGCTCGGCTTTGAATCCTGCCTTGTTGACCGCTGCAATTATTCCTTGGGTGTCCGGTTTTGAACCTAGGAATGTCACCGTGGCTTTTTCGGTAGCCAAGTTGACTGATGCGGTCGAAACGCAACTCAGCTCATTTAGGGTTTTTTCGAGCCGTGATGAGCATGATGCGCAATGCATTCCAACGATATTAAAAGTTTGGGGTGCTGTTTTTGCCAAAATTGTATCCTCCATACGTAATGACCGATTATGCTGAATTTCAAATTCTCTTCCTCACACATTACCACACACGCCTCAAAAGTTCAACATACATTATACATTAGTAACTCTTCTTTTCAATGGAGCCTGCGACTACGCGCAGAATGACAAGTGACTATGTCCTTTTCAGGCGTGGTGCGAAAAGTAACACAACAAGTGGTATCTCATTTATATGCCTACTCTATATTTGACGTTTTTTCATGAATATTGTAACTTTTGACTCTCTAAGAGCGTCACTTGAGCGGTTTACATAATTTTTGAAAATATTGCACAAATTTACAGAAAAGGGGTTGACATTGTAGTAGTTTTATGAAATAATCATGAACTCTAAGGTGAAACAAACCTTACTTCAAGTTAACATAATTTGCCGTGAATTACAAAAATATGCAATAATTTACAAAAAATTACAAAAAAGTGTTGACAAGATACAAAAGTTGTGTAATAATCTAAAACTCAACAAGCACAGGAAAAGCGAAATCTTATATAAAATTGGAGGAAATAGCGTATGAAAAAACACACATTAGACAGATATGTGAATGTCTCACGTATCAAAAGAGGCCTTAACAAGGCGCTGATGATGGTGTTGGCACTCATGTTTGTTGTCAGCATATTTTCGGTAGTCGCACCTGTTGAGGCGGAGGCTGCGACCAGAAGATTTGGGTTTCATTGGCGAGTTGGCACAGATGCCAATCAAAGTATAACTGAAGGTGCTACCATAAATCCTTTTGGCGAACTTCACAACAATTTGGGGCATTTACGTGTAGGCTACCGAGTCGGTGCAGCAGCCACTCAGGTGAGACCAATCACTGTTACAGTAACAAACAATACAACTACAACGCAAACAGGTGTAACCGTTGGCCTTAGCGGAGTTCGTCCAGCTGATTTCCAAGTTGGAGCACTCTCAAGAACGACTATTCCTGCCGGAGAGACTGCAACATTCACAATTCAACCGATTGCAGGCCTTACACTCCCGGCTAACACCTCCCACAGAGATAGCAACTTACTTGTAACTGTAGGAGTTCCGGGACTTCCTGATCAGCAAGGTACTTTTCGTGTGCAATTCAGATTGCTGCCGGCGCTTGCACCAACTGCAAATCGAGTAGTACCTTTGCGATTTGGGGAGCCCATGGTGCATAATAGATGGCTGACGGATGAACAAGCTGTAAATGTAAACCTTACGCGTCCGAGAGGACTAGATGGTCAGCAATTAGATGGACGCTGGAGATGGATTAGTCCTGCTACAGAAACTATCAATGTCAATACTGCTGTCGCAGAGGCTCAACTGCCTACACGTGTTGTCGAGTTCGTCCCCACTGATAATAACTCTATAACGAGGATACCTATGAGGCAGACTGTAAGGGTTCGTGTGAATCCATTGCCAGTGGCTGGTATAGACGGACCGACATTTTATCCTCTTGCACTCGGGCAGTCGCTGGGTGATGCAAGAATGAGAGCTGACAGTCCACATACACGCGGTGGTACGTGGCATTGGATTGATGCTGCCGGCAGAGACTTTAGTGCTCACAGACCGCAATCAGCCACCGGGTTCACGTTTACTATGCAGTTTAGACCACTCTCTTCAGCTAACTTTACCGGTATTGGTACCACTCCGGTGACGCGTTCTGTAGACATAACCGTACATTCACCTACTTTACGTTTTGTTGCGAATGACCTGGTAATTAATGTGGGTGCAGCAACCCCTACTCTGGCAGATCTGACATATAGGATTACCGGTCTTATAAGCGGCGATCAGCCGGGGTCCACCCCGACCTTAAGACTCAATTTACCTGCAAACTTCAGCACGGCTCAGCCCGGTGTTTTCCAAAATGCTATATTGATTGAGGGTGGCTCGTTACCCCTCGGATCTGCTGCGAATAATTATAGAGGCGTAGAACATGTTGCGGGCACAATTCGAGTAGTTGCTGTAGGTGCAGGCGGCGATGCAGGCGGCACAGGTCCTACAACCACTCTCGCACCGGGATGGCATCAGGTTGACGGTAACTGGGTCTATGCTGAAGCCGGAGGCAGATTGGCGACCGGTTGGGTCAATGCAGGCGGTGGCTGGTTCTACATGGACTCCGCCGGTGTAATGCAAACAGGTTGGCTTGATGATGGTGGTACATGGTACTTCTTGCGCCCCAACGGTGCAATGGCTGTAGGCTGGGTTCTGGACGAAGGAAATTGGTTCCTGCTTGGCTCAAGCGGTGATATGCAAACCGGCTGGCGTCAAGTCGGCGGTACTTGGTACTTCCTTGAGTCCGGCGGTAGAATGGCTACAGGTTGGGTTCAGGTCGGCGGCACTTGGTACTACATGCGTGCTGATGGCTCAATGGTAACGGGCGTTCAAACCATCGGCGGCGTGCGCCATCGCTTCAACGCAAGCGGTGTCTGGCTCGGCAGAGCGTAATTCTCACTTATTAACATAGTGACCTTGCACTTATTAAAATCAGTCGTAACATTTGTTGCGACTGATTTTTTCTGTGGCTTGTCGCAGGCAAAAGGTGATAAAAATTTTTAGAACCGCTCAGCCGCCTCTTTGCCACCGGTGCATATACCTTTTTTTAGGTTTTTTACTTTCCACATACTGGTTTTTCTGATGTCGGTCGGGATTCTAAAAATTTTTATCACCTTTTGCCTGCTTGTTCTTGCTCACATTATAGTCTTTCATAAAATAACTGGACAAATGCTTTTAATGATTGTATTATGGTTTTTGCATTAAACGATTGGGGGAATTTTTTCTATGTCGACTAAAAACTACAAATTTGAAACTTTGCAACTTCATGTGGGGCAGGAAGCTCCTGACTCTGCTACTGATGCGCGGGCTGTGCCTATTTATGCTACCACTTCCTATGTCTTTAAAGATGCGGCGCAAGCGGCGGCTCGTTTTTCGCTTGCTGAAACCGGCAACATCTATACCCGCCTTATGAATCCCACTTCAAATGTTTTTGAAGAGAGGATTGCCGCTCTTGAGGGTGGTGTTGCTGCGCTTGCTACTTCTTCGGGTAGTTCTGCTGTCACTTATGCTGTTTTAAACATCGCCACGGCGGGCGACAACATTGTCTCTGACAGACGTATCTATGGCGGCACTTACAGCCTTTTTTCAAACACTTTGCCTGATTTTGGGGTCACTACGACCTTTGTTGATGGTGGTGATGCGAGCAATTTTGAGACGGCTATTAACGACAAGACTAAGGCCATTTTCATCGAAACTTTAGGCAACCCCAACTCTACTATTGTAGATGTTAGGGCTGTTGCCGATATCGCACATAAGCACGGTATTCCGCTGCTTGTGGACAACACTTTCGCCACGCCTTATCTTTTCAGACCTATTGAGCATGGTGCTGATGTTGTCATTCACTCTGCGACTAAATTTATCGGCGGGCATGGCAGTGTTATCGGTGGTGTCATTGTGGATTCCGGCAATTTTGATTGGGCGCAAAACGATAAGTTTCCCGGCCTTTCTCAGCCAAATCCAAGTTACCACGGTGTTGTACTCACCGATGTCGTCGGAAATCTCGCATATATCATAAAAATCAGGGTTACTTTGATGCGTGACACAGGTGCAACTATCAGCCCGTTCCATTCGTTCTTATATATTCAAGGGCTTGAAACTTTGTCGCTGCGTGTTCAAAGGCATATTGAAAATGCTTTGAAGGTTGTGGACTATCTTTCAAAACATGAAAAGGTGGATATTGTAAATCATCCGATTTTAGAGTCCCACCCTGACCATGCGCTCTATGGTAAGTATTTCCCTCTCGGCGCAGGTTCTATATTTTCGTTTGAGATTAAAGGCGATGCGAAAACGGCTATGGAGTTCATTGATAGGCTGGAGCTGTTTTCACTGCTTGCCAATGTCGCAGATGCCAAGTCGCTTGTCATTCACCCTGCGAGCACCACGCACTCACAGCTTTCGGAAAGCGACCTGCTCTTGCAGGGCATAAAGCCCAACACTGTTCGCCTGTCAATCGGCTTAGAGCATATTGATGATATTATAGCAGATCTGGAGCAAGCCTTGAGTTGAGGTTTAAAACTAATAAAAACCGCTGTTTTGAGTCTCAATCTCAGTTCAGCGGTTTTTATGTCTTGTATTAAAATAGTACGTGCCCGAAATTAATGAGAAAAACCACAAGAGCAATTATTGAAACCCCTCCTATAAAGATGATTGATTTTTTTATCTTATCAGTTTTACGCCTTTTGCGCATGAGATTAAAAACAAGTGCTATCAAGCTCATACCAACGGACGCAAGCACTATAAAATATGCAAATAGGACGAGTGTATAGTCCCATCTCTGTCTGAGAACAGGTTGCATGTCAAAGTGAACTCGCCCAAAACCTGCGAGAAATGCCCACTCGGTCTCCGGAGCCGCCATCTCAATAATTGCCCAAACCACAATCATTGATATAAAGGCTATAATCGTCATAATCGTTGACATCCACGTGACCCAGTCTTTACGTTTCCTGCGGTTTTGTCGCCTTTCTTCTTCTTTTTTGTAGAGCACAACGGTTTCTCTCAATTGAGATTCGTCATAGCGAGAATGGTTTGGAGGGGTGGTGGATTGGGTTTCGCTTTTGCCTTCGCTTTGGTTTTCGCTTCGGCGTCTGCCTCCGGTGCGCCTGTCGGTATTTTGCCCGCCGCCACTTGGCAGGTCGCCGGCCCGCCTTCCGCCGGTGCGCCTGTCGGTATCGCCTATGTTTTCGCGGTCTGTCATGGGTAGACACCCCCTTCGTTTAGATTTATGTTTCAAATCACCTCAGCGGTTGCTTAGTATTCTTTCTACAATCACAAGTTCATCTTGTGTGTTGACCCCTATTATGTCGTCGCCTAAATCTTCCATTAATATGCCTATTTTTTCGCCTTTGCTTTTCATAATTGCGGGTAGGTCGGTCGCGTAGTATTCTCCTTGCGAGTTGTTGTTTTTAAGCTCGTTTAGCGCACTGAGCATTTTTTTTGTGTCAAATACATACACTCCGCTGTTAAGTTCCTCAATTTTTAGCTCTTCGGGTGTTGCATCTTTTTGCTCAACTACTCGCTCAAAAGCTCCATCCGCTCCCCTTACAATTCTGCCAAATGCCATCGGCAGTTTTGAAGTTCCTGTGAGAATTGTGCAGTCATTTTTTTGCTCAAAGTGAGTTTTTATGAGGTTTTCGTAGGTTTCACGCCTCATTGCGGGCATGTCGCCGTAACATATCAAAACTGCTCCATCGTGTGACTGTAGCTCCTCTTTTGCCGCCATAATGGCGTGGCCTGTGCCAAGTTGCTCATGCTGTATGGCAAATTTATAGCCTTTAAAATATTCTATAACGCTCTCTTTTTTGTAGCCCACAACCAGTATTGTGTCCTCTGCTTCTATGAACGACAGTGCCTGCAGCACATATGATAATATTGGTTTTCCTGATGCTTCTCGCATTACTTTTGGTAGGTCGATTTTTTCAGAGCTTATTCTTGTGCCTTTTCCTGCTGCCAAAACTACTGCTTTGATATTTTCTTTCATTAGGTCATTTCCCTATTTCTTTCCTGTATTAAAGTATGTTATACTCATTGTACTACAATTTATCTGATGTTGCAATATGGGAGAATTCATGTTCAGAGAATTCATGTTGGGAGAATTTATTTGAAATTTAATCAGTTTAATAGTTTGGCTGTGTTTCGCGACACTGTGCTTGATATTTTGCTCGAAGATGAGGCAGGCAATAATTTGCCTATCAGTATTATTACCGACAGTAAGTCTGAAACCAGCGGGAGCTGGCTCATGGCTACTGTTACCGATGATTTGGATAGAATTATTTTGATTGCTCTTTGCGCTCTGCCTCATAACAGCATTATCTGCCAGCCTCTTTGGGTGGTTGATGATTTGGCGCAGATTTTAAATAGTGTGGAATTTTTGGCTAGTGAGCTCAGGCGCATAAAGTGTAAGTCGTCAGGTGTTTTTGCTCGGACTGACCTTGCTGACCGCTTTGCCGATGCTTATTTCGGGAACACCGATAATAAGGTAAAAACTTCGTCTGTCTGCATGAAGCTCGATACGGCGGTATCTCCTGAGATTGTCAGCGGCAGTTTCAGGCAACTTGATGAACGCGACCTCTCTTATGCTCCTGCTTGGGAGAGGGCATTTTGTATTGATTGTAATATTCCGCTTTACTCGCCCGAAGAGAGTATCGCCCGCATTAAGGCACGTATTGGCTCAGATAGGCACTATGTCTGGGAAGATGGCGGTAAGCCTGTCTCGCAGGTTGTCTACGGGCGTGACACTCCGGGTGGTGCTGTGATTAACTGGGTCTACACTCCTCCGGAGTTTCGCGGAAACGGCTATGCTTCGGCTCTGACTGCTGAGGTTTCTCGGCTCTTGTTTGAGCGTGGCAAAAAGTTCTGCTGTCTTTTCGCCGATGCGGATAATCCTGTTTCACGGCGGGTTTATGCCAAGATTGGCTATGAAGATGTCGGTTTTTTTCGGCAGATTCAATTTGACAAGGATTTGTAGTTTGCTTTATAATACTCTTTGAGCAAGCTGTGCAGTCGCGTGGGGGGCTCTAAAGGGTTCTCTGTGAGGAAAGTCCGGGCTCCGCAGGGCATGGATAACGGGTAACGCCCGCCGAAGGCGACTTTAGGACAAGTGCAACAGAAATATACCGCCTGCCGTTTGGCAGGTAAGGGTGGAAAGGTGAGGTAAGAGCTCACCCGGTGCTCGGAGACGAAGCGCCGCTGTAAACTCTATCCGGAGCAACACCGTGGAAGGACAATAGGCTTGCCCGGCCGTCCTTAGGAGGTGGCGAGAGCTCATCGGCAACGGTGAGCCCAGATAGATGACTGCTTAACCTGTTTTATTACGGGGGGACAGAATCCGGCTTATAGGCTTGCTCGTATTTGCAGAGAAAAGGTTATAAAAATTTTTAGAACCGCTCAGCCGCCTCTTTGCCACCAGTGCATTTACGTTTGTTTAGGTTTGTTGCTTTTTTTTATACTGGTTTTTCTGATGTCGGTCGGGATTCTAAAAATTTTTATAACCTTTTCTCTGCTTGTTTTTGCCACTAGCGCTGGGTTACTTTTAGTTTTGTGCTTCAGATGAGTCTGTGGGCAGGATTTTCTTACTCAAATACTGCGGTTACTGTTATAATTCCTTCTTGGTCCGGGGGGATTATTATCATTGATATGTCGTGTACTCTTTTTTCGATTGTACCTGTCACCTCAAAATGTGAGAATGTGTGCCCTTCAAAGGGGTGAACCGTCACTTCTATTGGCAGTCCGCGCAGATATGCTGCGTGGAAATTGTCTATGTTAAATGTGGGTGCGCCATCGCGGTCGAACAGTTCCGGACGTATCTCCGCGCCTGAGATATTGAAAAAGCCCTGATTTGAGTCCATCGTCCAGAATATTGTCGTTCTCAGGATTGGAATGTCATGCCCTAAGTTCGGTCTGTCGGTTCTGTTATAGTAGCTACGTATGTGCTCAAGCGCATGTCCGGCTCTTCCTGCGGCAAATACCCTTAGATGGTGCGTAGAGTTCATCCAATTTGTTACTCCTGTGACGAAATCTCCGCCATGCATATTCCAGCGGTAGATGTTGCTTCCGATGTCGGCAATCCGCTCCATAATTAATCCGTCAATCAGGTGATTTACTCTAAGTGGATGAAACACAGTTCCTGCATATGTCGCATAGCGTGCCGCTACGGTATTTCTAAAATGCTCGTTTTGGAAGAGGCTATACCATATGGCAACCGCCCATATGGGCTGATTGTCGTGGTAATATGGCACTCTGTCAAGCGGTGTTGTATCCGGAACTCCGGCTGTAAATCCTGTTCCGGGAGTTGTAAACAGCTCCATGCCATTGCCGGCAGGGTCGCCGAATGCATTGTCAAAATCGTGTGTGACAAACCGCCAAAGCCCGTCGCCTGTTGGGACATCATCGTAGATTTCGGCAGTTTTCCATAGTATGAAGTTGTTTCCCGGCCAATCCCAATTATCGAGGTGAAAGTATATTAGGAAGTGGTCAATCAGGTTGTCAAAGCAGACGAATTGCATAGCAATATCGAAGTCTGCCTGATTTGACATGTCAAGCCCATACAGACAATCACCGCACTGCGCCGGCATTATCGGCGCTTCCATGCAACTATCACAGTAGACACGACCTCCAACTATTGCGTTATACATCCGCATCCATGAGCGGTATGCTGCGCTCTCATCCGGTCCTTCCTCAAAGTCAATTCTTGATAGAGGGTGCTCACGCGGCAAGCGGCCGTTTTCATCAAGCCATGGGCCAAACGGCCCGTCAAAGTCGAAAATTCCTTCAAAACAGTCGTCTAACGGATAAATCGGCATTACATCGGGACGGTTTGGCCCGCAGCCGGGCGCGGTACAGTTTGTGTGGTCACCCGTGTTTCGCTGATTCCATGCAAACTCGACCATAACGACTGAATCTTCGCTTATACCATAATTATGCTCTGCGATAAATGTGCGGTTTCTCTGCTCGCGAAAACAGTAAATGCCCCAAAACTCGCCATTTACAAAAAGCACGGCGGGTGTCGCATTTTGATTTTCGGGGCGTAGCGGCGCAGTGATTAAATCTGTCAAAGCTTCTCTTATGGTTGTCTGATGCAGGTCAGATGTGCGGAGATTTACCTGCCTGAATCGGCTGACATGTTCGAGTGGGTTATAAAACCCTCTGCGTGTCTGCGGTATTAAGTCCGCATTGTCTGCAACACCGTCTCCTCTGCCGAAGTTGAAGCGCACCGATTTTAAGCGTTCGCGCCTTGACCAGTTTCCGGCGACTCTCATTTCAGCGTGTTGTGCGTGTAATAGTTCACCGTCGGGATAAAACACTTCGACATGCGCCATGCGCCTGATGTCTGTGTTGTAGTTTTGATACATACCGGTTTCTGTGACAAAATCCGTCGGCTCAAGGGCTGCTGAAATCACACGCATGTTGAACGTGCCTCTTCTCCTGCCATCTACTTCGGTTTCGACGAAAAATGAGCGTGTGTCTATTTCGGTGGAGGCAATTTCTCCGTCAAATATACGTGCTCGCACAACCATACCATTGTAGTATGGACGCGGCAGCGGTATAGGTCTTGAGCCCTGTGTCATCGGGCTGTTTTCCATTATTGCCTCGGGTGAGTATATCAAAATCGGCTCAGTAAATATGGCTGAACTCAAAATTGGCTCACTTCCGTCAAGTGTGAACCTAATATCTTGCCCGGCTTCCGCTCCACTGAGCGTTAAATAAAACTCTTCGCTGAAAAAGCCCGGCTCATGCGAAAAGGTTGGAACTCCCAAATCTTCAACCTCAGTCGGTCTCGCCGGTTCAGGGGAATATATAGGTTCAGCAGATTGCGCGTACTGCGCAGATTCGCCCGACTGTTCGTCAGGCGAATCGCTTGCCTCACATGCTGTAGTGAAAATCAGTACAGCACATAAATTAAGTAATGTAATTAGGATTTTTTTTAGTTTCACTTCACAGCTACCTTTATCATATTCCATGACAGTGGTGCGAGATTTGCGCTTACTGTATTACCCGCGACTTTTGCTGTGGCATTGTCGTTTGGTTTTACATCGCGGCTTGATTTTGTGTTTGCCGCTTTGAGGTTAAAGCCGCTCAGCTCGCTGTATGCGTTTATGCCTGTTACGTTGAATCCTTGTAGGTCTATATCCATCTCTACCGCTTCCTCTGCGTTTCTATTTACGGCGAAGATTACAACTTCGTCTTTTTCTTCGTTAAAAATGGCCACTGATTCAACATACGGCACCTCTGAAAACTCTTCGCAGCTGTATGACGGCACGTCAATTACAGGGGTGAGTACTGTGCCTAACCCATGATTTGCCGCGTGCATGAATGGGTAGAATGTGGTTTGTCTCCATGCATCTCCGCCTTTTTCTGTCATTATTGGGGCGATGACATTTACTAGCTGTGCCAGACATGCTATTTTTACTCTGTCGCAGTTTTTTAGAAGTGTAATCAGCAGACAACCTACCAGCAGTGCGTCTTCAAAATTATACACATCTTCCAGTAGTGGCAGTGCCTCTGTCCACGGGTCTTGCTTTCTCAGCTTTTCGTCTTGTGCATTTGAGTGATACCAAACGTTCCATTCGTCAAAGCTTAAGTTTAGCTTCTTTTTACTGCGTTTTTTTGCTTTCATGTAATCGCAGATTGCAACTACTCCTTTTATGAAGTTGTCCATGTTCAGCGATTTTGCCAAGTAACCTTTTAAGTCGTTAGCCCTGTTTCCGTAATATACGTGGAGTGAGAGATAGTCAACATGCTCGTATGTATGCTCAAGAACAGTAGCCTCCCATGAAGCAAATGTCGGCATTTCACTGTTTGAGCTTCCGCAGGCGACAAGCTCGATGCGCTCGTCGGTCCACTTCATCATCTTTGCGGCTTCTGCGGCGATGCGGCCGTATTCCGCTGCTGTTTTTGCGCCCATTTGCCAAGGGCCGTCCATCTCATTTCCGAGACACCATGTTTTTATGTCAAATGGCTCTTCGGCGCCGTTTTTGCGCCGCAGATCACTCCAGTATGAGCCGCTCTTGTGGTTGCAGTATTCGACGATATTGCGGGCTTCGTCAATGCCTTTTGTGCCGAGATTTACAGCCATATTTATCTCGGTGCCCGCCTCTTTTGACCAAGCGGCAAATTCATGGATTCCAACTTCATTTGTCTCCATTGTTTTCCAAGCGAGGTCGAGTCGCCTTGGACGATTTTCTTTGGGGCCTATGCCATCTTGCCAGTTGTAGCCTGATACGAAGTTTCCGCCGGGGTAGCGGATAAACGGTGTGCCGAGTTCTTTTACGAGTGATTTTACATCCTCACGAAACCCAAGGGCGTTAGCTGTTTTGTGTCCGGGTTCGTAGATTCCCTCGTAAACGCACCGCCCCAGATGCTCAACAAATGAGCCGTAGATTCGCGGGTCCACCTTATCAACCGTGAATGCTTTATTTACTGTCATCTTCGCTTTCAATACTTTCTTCCTCCTGTTTATTTTTGGTAATGTTTAAAACATCAGATATGTTACGAATCATTTTCTTTGTGGTGAATAAAAGCAGGTAAAATGCTGCGGGAATGATTCCAAACGGTATGAGAAACGGCATTATCGGTACAATCGCCCAGATTGCGAACGTTCCTGCCAGAATATATAGGGCAATTAGAGGGTACTTTGAGATGCAGTATAACCCAAGCCTCCACGTGCCCTTGACATCAATAATAAAGCTTATACGTATCACAAGTCCAAAAATGAAATGTACATATAGCAAAACTGATAACAAAACGTAAAGCGGTACAATTGGAATCGGTGTGGGTAAATCTTGTGCAAACACAAAAGCCGCAAGCAGTATCAAAGCTCCGATAACATAGGCTATCGCAAAGCGCATTGAGCCTTGAAACTCTTCGCGGTAACATGTAAAATATAGCTTTCGCATAGGTGGCGACTCGTCGTCCAAGCGTTTCATAGCAAGCAGTAGTGCAATCAGAGTCGGAACGAACAGAAAAGCACCGAGTATGTACACAGGAAGTGTCAGAGTGGAGAGCGGTATGGTGAGGATTGTGACTATTAAAACAGTATTTGCAACAGCAAATAAGAAGTTTAGGCGAATCATTCTCCAGATGAATGTAGTTAATGCATTTAGTACGCTCGTTCTCATCAGACAACCTCTACTCCAGTATACCACATATAGCCTAGTATTTCATTTTTTAAATAACTTCCCAAAAATTGTGGTAGATTTTTGCGGCTGCCTAGGAAAAAAGCCGCAGGAATGCCTAGGCATTTCAAGGTTTTTTGACAACGGCAGACACAAAAAGATGCCGCAAGGTTTGGGGAGGAATTTAGAAAATGGAATACTAACCCTTGACACCACCGACAGTTAGTCCATCTATAAACGCCCGTTGGTTGAGCAAGAACAATATAACAATGGGTAATACCGACATGACAGAACCTGCAAAAATTATATCCCACTGGTTTCCGTATGGTGACATAGAGATGAGAAGTCCGGGAGCCAGCGTCAGCATTGTAGTTGTGCGTAAGACAATCATTGGCCATAAGAAGTCATTCCACACTCCCATGCCTGTGAGTATTGCCATCGCACCGTAAGCGGGAGACATCATCGGCACATAAATTTGTGTGAAGATGCGGGTCTCACCTGCTCCGTCAATCCGTGCCGCTTCGGCAAAGTCCTTTGGTAAGCCGACACAGAACTGTCTGAAGAAGAATATCGCAAATGACGGCACCATGCCCGGCAAAATGACACCCCAGTAAGTGTCCATCAGTCCGAATGCGGAGAGCATTCTAAATATCGGAAGCAATAAAATTGTCCCGGGAACCATCATGGTGCAGAGTAGTAAAATGACAAGGAAGTTGCGCCCTCTGAAAGTGTAAAGCGCCAGCCCGTATCCTGTCATAGATGTGAAGATTAGCACTGCTGTTGTTGTTGCCGCTGTGACAAAGACGCTGTTGAAGAAAAATCTCCAATATATTCCATCTCTGTTTGTCCACAATGCTTCGTAGTTTCCAAGCGTCACATTTTCAGGAAGTCTGAGTCCCAGACCTCTTGCAAAGATATCTCTTGGTGGGGTCAAAGAACCTATTACCATGTATAGGAAGGGTGCCAGTATCATTAGCCCCAGAATCAGCAATACCGTTGTATTAAGTGTTGTTAAAATCCGCCTTTTTCCTTGAAGTCCCATCATTAATCCTCCTTCCTGAACAGTCCCATTATCTTGAGTTGAAGCAAGTTAATGATAAGCACTATAAAGAACAATGTAACACCCAATGTAGCTGCATATCCAAAATCATTTAACATAAATGCCGCACGATAAATCAGTATTACTATCGTCGCACCTATGTTGTTTGGTGATGTAACTCCCCAAAATACGTAGGCTTCATTAAATAGCGAGAACCCCGCTGTGATGGATATTGTCAGAACAAAAATAATTATTGGTCTCAACATCGGAGTCGTGATAAAAAGGAACTTTTGCATTCCGTTTGCACCGTCAACTTCCGCTGATTCGTAGAGTTCAGTCGGTACATTATTAAGTCCGGATAGGAAATAAATCATGTTTACGCCCGTCCAACGCCAAACGGCTATTGCGACAAGAGCAAACATCGCGGTTCCCGCCTGATGAAGCCATCTCGTCGGCTCGGCTCCAAAAAACCCGATAAGTTCGTTAAAAGCACCCGTCGGCTCACTGCTGAACATATGCTGAAAAATAATACCTGCAATGATTGTTGATGTTAAAACGGGTATGAAAAGTAGCGAGCGTATCAGGTTCTTAAATTTCGTGAACCTGCTGTTTACAATAAATGCAATAAACATCGGCACCGGAATAAGTATAGCACATGTCCAAAAAGTATAGCGTGCAACGTTCCAGAGTGCTGTGAAGAACGCCGGATCATTTATAACTCTTCTGAAATTGTCTAAACCAACCCATTCGACATAATGCGTAAATGGAACAAGCTGTTGAAAACTTAGCATAAATGCCTGAGTTAAAGGGTAAGCTAAAAATACCAAAAATGAAATGATAAACGGCGAAACAAAGAGATATGGAGCTATGTCTTGCCGTGTAATCTTTTTTCTTTTTTTGCCGGAAACGGTGCCGGGATTTGACACTTGAGCCATTTTATCACCCCTCCATTACATATGCCTACCTACAAAATTCGCTCATTGGATTGCCCCAAAATAGGACAATCCAATAAGCGGTAAGAGATCAAAGTTTACGGTATTTGTGCTTCTAAAATTGCTTGGGCTTCTCTCAGAGCATCTGCGGGAGATTGAAGGTTGTCTCTGATTACGTTAGGCATGACAAATTGCATCAGGTGTTCTCTGACAGTGAATGCGTTTGCTTGAACTGTTTGGATTGCTCCGGTTTCTGCTTGAATTTCAAGAAGTGTGTCAAACAGTTGCTCGGCAAACTCTACACCAAAGTAGTCAACTGCCGGAGATGGGGCGCGCATTGCAGGGTCTGTGAAAACATCCCAGCGCACGGGGTCAAAGCCGAGAAGAGTCCATTGTAGCAGAGCACCTTCATAGCTGGCTTTTGCAAATGCAACGAAGTCTAAGGCAAGCTCCGCATTTGCAGGGTCAATTTGGTTTGTGACTGCTGTCATTGTGCCGCCTGCCGAACTTGAGCGGTTATTGCCCGGCTCAAACACAGGAAGCGGACCTACAGAGATTTGCCCTTGAACATCCGGCATCAAGTTGATGAAACGGCCCATAAACCATGCCGGAGCCCATATTGCAGCGATTTCTCCATTGTTAAATGCGGCATAGTGCTCTTCTGAGTCCAGTTCGTAGCCGGGCATAACTCTTGCAATTTCGTGTACATAGATCATATCTTGCATTAGTTGCAATGCCCTGACTGTTTCAGGAGTGTATACATTTGGTCTGCCATCTACAACATATTGAGCATGTTGCTGTGCAACCAGCGGGTCAAATCCAAACAAGTTTGAGTCAAGTGCTGTCATCCAAGCGCCTGTTCTCTCTCTCATTAAATAACCCATTTCAATGAAATCATCCCATGTTACGATTTCACTCCAGTCGAGACCTGCTTCATCAAATAGGCTTTGGTTGTAGAACATCAAAACTGCACCGATGTGATAACATACGCCGTATATATTGCCGTGTGCGGTATATGGCTCTACGCGTGATTGCACGAGATAAGGCATAAACGGAGCAAGTGCTTCATTTTGTGCGAGAAGCGGCGGTTGCGGTACATTCAGATACATTTCGGCTTGTCCAATCTCGATATCTATGAGATCGGGAGCTCCTGTACCTGTTTGAAGTGCCATTTGGAGATTTTGCCATATTTGACCCCAAGGTACATGCTCTCCGGCAATGTAAACTTGGCGGTCGGGGTTTGCAGCATTCCACAAATCTGCTGCTGCATAGAAATACTCTAAGTGCGTGTCAACAAACGTCCAAAAGGTTAATACAGTTACGTCATCTCCAACTTCCGGAGGTGCTGTGTCGTCGCCCGGAGCAGCAGCGTCGCCCGTAGCGGCGCCATCACCTGCAGGTGCCTGTGCCGGAGTGTCATCAGCACATGCTGCAACGAGAACAAATGCCAATGAAAGCGCAAGTAGTAGTGCAAGAATCCGTTTTTTCATCGTTAAATCTCCTTAATATTTTTTGTAGATTTTGACTGGAATGCATTGATTATACTAAAAAATTTTGTGCAAGGTGTTTTGTGTTTTAATAAGTTTTAATGGTTTCTTAACAGCTTTGTTCAGCATATATTGAATTTATTGGCAATAATATACTAATTGATGTGCTCAACACAACAATTATTAAGTATTTATTACTACGCTTCGCCAAACGTTCCATTATAGGACATAATATCAATTTTATGCTTTCTCTCATAAATACTTATCCGCTACCGTTCGACCAGCCAAACTTTCATGCGGCATTTACCTCGGTTGCCCCACGCATAGTATGGGATAGCAGTCAGTTCTACCGGTTGTGATGAAGGCGGAGCCAATGAATATAGTCCATCACTTTGCTTTAAGCATTTGCCGCTTATTTTTACGGCCTTGATTTTACTCAGTTTTCCATCTTCAAAATCAACGGATTTTGGAGTAGCTGCCGCGTCTATTTGCAGCGCATTGAGGTTTTCTCCGTTGTCAATTTCTTCGAAGCAGTATATTAAAGGACCTGCCATTATCGCACATTTGCCAAGGTTTCCGTTTATGTTGTAGTTTGAATAGACTTTTTTAGGGGTGATGTCCGGTGTCAGCTCAATTTCATCGCCGTTTTTTATGTCAATTACGGCATAACCGCTTTCCATTGTTGGACTGATTTCTTTACCGTTTTGTTTTAAAGCGGTGTTCTCACTCCACTGTGGGAAACGAAGTGCCAGTTTTGAAATTCTGTCCGCATTATGGATTTTGTAGCTGACCGAATTATAGTATGGGTAATCTGTAATTATCTCTACTTTCATTTTCTCAGACTCATAAATTCCGCCGATAAAAAGGTCGGAATACAAAATATCTTTCGTTTCGTGCCATGTATAGCGGTCAAGTGATGCAATCAAACGAGCTAAATTGGGAGGGCAGCAGGCACATGTGTACCACTTTGGACGTTCTTTTTTTATATGACTTTGTATCGGCACTGTCTCTGCCAGTTTCGGGTCGAAATCCAATGGGTTCGCATATAAAAATCTATTCCCGGCAAGGTTCATGCCTGAGAGGGTGTTGTTATATAATGCGCGTTCCATTATGTCTGCATATTTGGCTTCATTTGTGATTTTTAACATTTCTTTTGCGAAAAAAATCAGAGCTATTGATGCGCATGTTTCGTTGTATGCTGTATCGTTTGGCAGGTCGTAGTCCGCAGTGAAGCACTCGCCGCCGTGGAAGCTTGACCCAATGCCGCCGGTTATATACATCTGCCTGTCTATCATACTGTCCCACATACATTTGCATGCCTGAGTCAACTCTTCTTCACCTGAATTTCCCGCAGACATAGCCATTGCCGTGTATAAGTATGTTGCTCTGACTGCATGTCCTATTGCATTTTTTTCTTCGCGAACAGGATTTGTCGCCTGTGAATAGTCGGTATTTTTGGGGTCCATTCCGAATGTAGTTGTACCGCCTCTTTTTTCGCTTTCCTCAATATAGAATCTTCGGTTTTTGCCTCGTTGATTGATGAAGTAGTTTGCGAGGTTCAGGTATTTTTTATCGTCTGTGACATTATAAAGTCTAATCAGGGCAAGCTCTATTTCGGGATGTCCCGGTATCCCCTCTCTCTTGGTTTCACCAAAAACGCTATCTATATAATCTGCAAATCTTTTAACTGTTTCGAGTAATTTTGTCTTGCCCGTTGCTTCAAAGTAAGCTACGCCTGCTTCAATAAGATGCCCGGCGCAGTAGAGTTCATGGTCCTCTTGCAGATTTTGCCACCTCTTGTCGGGTGAGTTTATTTGATAAAATGTATTGATATATCCATCTTCCATCTGAGCTCGCCCTATTAGTTCAATTACTTCATCTGCTTTCGTTTCTAACTCTTTGCTTGGGTTTATAGCCAAGGAATATGCAACAGCTTCAAGCCATTTCGCAACATCGCTGTCTTGAAACACCATGCCATAGAATTCGCCTTTTTCTTCGCCTGCTGCAATTTTGAAATTTCTCAGGGCATGACTTTTTTCGAGATCTTCATCATCGAGAGAGTCGCTTAAAATTTCGTATTGATATGGGAGCATTACTTCACTGACAATGTTTTGATAGTTTGTCCAGAACTTGTCGTTTATCTTGAAATTAGCCATTTTTGTACCTCCGGTGGATTTTATAAATTTTGACTGCTATGCATCAATTATACGCTATAATTCCATGCAATGTGTTTTATACTTCTTTATATTTCGGTGATTTATATTAATTTTTCTCAAACACATGGTATTTTTCTTGGTAATAATAGACTAGATGATTTACTTGACATAAAATTGTGAATTATTTATTGCTATGTTTCGCCAAGCGTGCTATTGTAGGACATAACATCAATTGTTTATAGGAGGTGATAGCCAATGGCGAATGTTCAAGTGTTAGATGTCTCTCATCGTAAGTCAGAACCAAATGGCTTTCGTATATTTCGCGAAAGCGGTCAAAATGCCATACTATTTTTGCACTTTCTCACACCTATGTCTGTTATTATTGATGATAGGCTCACAAATTTGGCGCGCAATGCGTGCCTGATATATACGCCGGGCATTTCCCAAGACTATGGTGCTGCCACAGAAACTGACAGGTTTGAAAACAACTACGTTACGTTCAGAACCGCCACAGTGAATTTTCTCAGCCGATTTGAGGTTATTTTAAACGAGCCTTTTTATATCAATAATGAAGATGATATCACCCGGTGCATCGAGTGGATTACTTGGGCATCAGCCAACAGAATGCAGTCATGGGAAAAGGAAATCGAAGAGCGTGTATTTGAGCTGTTTAGGTTAATTGAGCGCGGTATGGTCGGTATAAGTCCAAAAGATTTTCGCGATATACAAACTAAGCAACGGTTTATTGTCTTACGCGGCGAAATGAAGCTTGCTCCGGGAGAGTGGACTGTGGAGAAAATGGCAGATACATGTTATCTTTCAAGAAGTCGATTTTATACACTCTATAAGACATTTTTCGGGATAAGCCCAAGCGATGATTTGGCGGTGGCACTGCTTAGTTACGCAAAAAAACGTTTGACTGATACAGGCGATTCCATATCGGCGATTTCCACCGATATGGGTTACAAGCGAGTGGAAAGCTTTATCAGAATGTTCTGCGAAAAAGAGGGAGTAACCCCCGGTGCTTATCGAAAACGGATTGGCGTGAAGTGACTGCGGGAAGTCATGCCGCTAGCCCATGGCTTCCAGTACTGCATTTGAAATCAACACATGCGCGTTAGGACTGCCGCCTGTGAATGTTGCTGTTATTGCTCCGCTTCTGTCCACCACTACCATGTAGGGAATTCCCGGAGATGGGTACAGGTCTCTGTGGATTGCTAAATCATAATCCAGCCCTATTGGGTATGTTATTCCGTGTTCATCTATAAATGCTTGCACGACTTCGGGGCTTTCGCCCAGGTTTACTCCTACAAATATTGCGTCACCTGCAAATTGTTCGGATAGCTCCTGTATTATCGGTACTTTTAGCACGCAGTGAACGCACCATGTTGCCCAGAATTCCAAGACAACAACCGTGCCTCTGTGCTCTGATAGCGTGAATGTTTCCCCTGTCATCAGAGGTACGGTGAAGTCGGGAGCTAAGTCTGCGTCGTCCACCATTTCGGCTGTATCAGTTGCCTCTTCTATGGAATTTGCATAAGTCTCCCCACTATATACCCGAATTACCCTATATAGAAGTATGCCATTGACTGCTAAACTTATCGCCAAAAGAATTGATAATGCGATTATAGCTGTTTTACTTTTCATCTTTTTGATCCTTCCTTTTAAAAACTATGGCGTTATGTGGACATTTCGGGCGGCAGTCGCCGCAACGGATACACTCTCTGTCGTTGATTTTTTTCACGTCTAATTTACATGAACTTACACATTTTTGGCAACCCGTACAGCGGTGCGAGTTTACTTTTATGCCAAATAATGCGTACTTATTGAATAGTGAATAAATAGCCCCCAGAGGGCATAGGAAACGGCAAAACGGCCTGTATATAAATACAGCGGCGAGTAATATTATTCCAAGCCAAACTACTCTCCATGTAAATAATGTGCCTATAATCGCCTGAAGGCTTTCGTTTGCTAACACCAGTGGAATTCCCGCTTGCAGCGTTCCCATTGGACATAAATACTTGCAAAACGCAGGTGTGCTCACCCCGTTTTGCCACAGAAAGTGCAGGGGGAGATATATCACAAACACCAAAAGAATGGCGTATTTACCAAAGGATAGCCAGCGGGTCACCGTACTTTTTTTGAGCTTAGGTGTGGGGATTTTATTTATTAGGTCTTGCACCAGCCCGAAAGGGCATAAAAATGCACATATTGCGCGCCCCAGCAAGATTCCGAACAAAAGTAAAACGCCTAAGATGTAGTAGGGTAACTTGAATCTCACATCGCCCAATGCTGTCTGCAAACTTCCCAAAGGGCACGCCGCTATAGCTCCCGGACATGAGTGGCAGTTGAGCCCCGGAACGCATAGTCCCTTTGTGTCGCCCGTGAATACAGTGCCGCGTGCGAAGCCCACCAGGTTGGCGTTGTATAATAATGCAGACGCAACTTGAACAATCCTGCGTTTATTCAGCTTACCCAATTCCAACACACTCCAGACATACAACAGCGGCTCTGCGCAAAGTGTCTTGATAACCGCTCTGCGTTACTCCCACAATGATAAAAACCACTGCGAGTACTAAAATTGCATAGCTGATTATTTTCCTTTTCATAAATGTACCCCACCAAAGCTTCGCTACCGGTGGGGTCATTATAGCATATTCATTTATAAAGCTCAATAGTTGCTGCAGATGATTGCTCCCGCAGGTGAAAGGCGGTTTGCGAATATTTTGTGAGCCATCGGGATCTACACCGCTGTTCTCACAAAATATTCGCAAACCGCCATTTACCTGCTACCTTTGTGCCGCAATAGCTCTCTGTACGGCTGCTTTTATATACTTTTCCGGGTTTTTCATGCTCTCTTCTTTGGAAATTCCTTCGCTAGTTTCAAAAACGCTTATTCCTTCGTTCTTTAATGTTTTTTTGTCATAGTCGCATACGCCGCATATTGACCATATTGGTACGTTTCCTGAGTTTTTTCTTATTCCTGATAGGACTTTTCCTTGAAAGCTTTGCTCATCCAGTTTTCCTTCGCCTGTGATTATCAGGTCGGCGTCTTTGCTCTGCTTCGCAAAGTTGCATAAATTCAGTATTGCTTCAATGCCGCTCATCAGATTTGCTCCCAAGAAGGCTAGACATCCTGCGCCGAGACCTCCTGCTGCGCCGGCTCCGGGGATATTGTAAAATTCTCTGCCGAAATGTTCTGATAGTTTTTCTCCGAAATGTTGCAGTCCACTGTCCAGTATCAGCACTTGGGCAGGGGTTGCGCCTTTTTGCGGGCTGTAGATATACGCCGCACCACGCTCTCCGAAAAGTGGGTTGTCCACATCGCACATCACTGTAAATTTACACTCGGCTATGCGTTTATCTAGATTTTTTGTGTCTATTTTTGCTATTTCACTCAGGGTTTCTCCGCTTGGTATGAATTTATTTCCTTTGCTGTCAAAAAACTCCACACCCAGTGCCGCTGCCATTCCGCAGCCGCCGTCCGTTGTTGCGCTTCCGCCTATGCATAGAACGAATTCTCTTGCGCCTTTTCCAAGTGCCGCTTTTATTAACTCGCCAAATCCAAAGGTGGTTGAGGTCATGGGATTTAGGTTTTTTTGCCTTGTTATTCCACTGCTTTGTGCCATTTCAAGAACTGCTGTGCCGTTTGTAGCAATTCCATAGTTCGCTTCAATTGTCCTATCGTCGGGAGATAAGACGTTGGATTTGTGTATTGCTCCACCCAGCACTGAAATTATGGTGTCCACACTTCCCTCACCACCATCGGCGATAGGCATTTCGATTATGTTGCAGTCGGGGAATGCGGTTTGTATTTCTTTGCTTATTGTTTCAGTTACTTGTGCTGAAGTCAGGCTCCCTTTGAAGCTGTCGGGGGCTATTATGATTTTATTCATTTTTGCCTTGCTTTCCGCAGAGGGTAGGCAATTTGCTACGCTTTTTTGCGAGCCATCGGGATCTACACCGCTGTTCTCGCCAAAAAGACTACGCAAACTGCCTACCCTCTGCCAGATTTTTGCTTTAACGCCTTTTTCATAGCGTTTCTTCGCATATTTTTTCATAAAACTTTGCCAATGCGCTGTGGTCGCTTTGTCCGTGGCCGTCTAGTTTTATCGCTTGCATGAACTGCATTACTGCGGCTGTCAGGGGTATTGGGGTTTCGTTTTCTTGTGCTGTTTTCATGGCGTTGTTTATGTCTTTTATGTGCAGGTCTACCTTGAAGCCGGGGGTGAAGTTGCCTTCCAGCATCATTGGGGCTTTTGCGTTCATGACATTTGACCCTGCCAAGCCACCTTTAATTGCACTCCATACTTTTGAGGGGTCTGCACCTGCTTTTTTTGCCAGGAACAGACCTTCGGAAAGTGCCGCTATGTTTATTGCCACAATCATTTGATTTGTCAGCTTGCAGATGTTTCCGCTGCCTATTTCTCCAACCAATAGTGCGCTACTGCCGAGTACATCGAAAACCTGCTTTGCTTCGTCAAAATCCGCTTGCTTGCCGCCTACCATTATTGCCAGTGTGCCGTCTATTGCTTTTGGCTCACCACCGCTAACCGGGGCATCAATCATTCTTATTCCTTTTTCGCTTAGAGCAGTTGCCACTTTAATTGCTGATTCGGGGGCAATTGAACTCATGTCAACTACGAGCGCTCCGGCTTTGGCGTTTTCGCAAACGCCGCCGGCACCCAAAATTACATCTTCAACTTGCGGTGAGTCCGGTAGCATCGTTATGATTATTTTTGCGTCTTTTGCAGCATCGCCTACAGATGAACATGCTTTTGCGCCGTCTGCCGCAACTTCTTTCACCGCATCAGCGTTGATGTCATAAACTGACAGTGAATACCCTGCTTTCAGAAGATTTTTCGCCATTGGTTTGCCCATGATACCCAGTCCTATAAATCCAATACTCATTAAGTCTCAGTCCTCCATTTTTAATATCGTCTCTGCGATTTTTTTAGAAGTTATCTCGAAATGCTCAAGTAGTTTGTCGTAGTTATGATCACTGCAGCCGTATACGTCGTTTATGCCCACAAACTCTGTTGGTTTTGGGTCGCGGCGCATGGCTTCTGTTATTGCCCCGCCTAAGCCGCCTATTATGCTGTGTTCTTCGGCGCATACTACGGCTTTGCAGTTTTTCGCCAGCGCTGTGATTTTCGCTGAATCCAAGGGCTTTATTGTACTCACGTTGATCACTTTTACACTTACTTTGCCGTCTAGTTCTTCTGCGGCTTTTTTTGCCATTCCCACCGTGATTCCTGTTGCAAATACTGCTACATCAGTGCCTTCGCATATGACTGTCGGCTGACCTATTTTAAACTCTGCTCCTTCGGGTGTCACATTTTCGTAGTCATTTCTGTTGATACGCAAATATACGGGGCCGTCATATGCTGTTATTGCTTTTGTTGCCGCTGCCATTTCATTTGCATCGGCAGGGCATATAACTGTCATGTTTGGGAGAGCCCGCATGATTGCTATGTCTTCCACGCTTTGATGTGTTGCGCCGTCGCCGAAATCCGACAGCCCTGCTGATGAGCCCACTATTTTTACGTTGAGCTTGCTTATGGTCACAGATTGGCGGATTTGGTCAAATGTCCGCCCTGATGCGAATACGGCAAAAGAGCTCACAAATGGTATTTTTCCCGTTAGCGCCAGTCCTGCCGCCACTGATACCATGTTTGCTTCGGCTATGCCCATTTCAAAATGCCTGTTTGGATATGCCTTTTCAAAAAGCATTCCCATTGTTGATGCGCCTAAGTCTGCATCGAGTACAACAATTGACTCGTTTTTTTCACCGAGAGATACTAATGTCTCTCCAAAAGCTGTCCGCTGATTTGTGTAGGTCATTTTGTCTCCTTTAATCTAACGCCTTCATCACATTTTCGTACATTTCTTTGGTCACTAATATATTATGGTAGCCGGCGTCGTGTTCTTCTGCTTCTTTGAAGCCTTTGCCTTTTATGGTGTTTGCTATTATCACTGTTGGGCGACCGCCCCGCTCTGTTGCTTTGTCTAAGGCTGTTAGGATTTCTTCCATGTTGTGCCCGTCGATTTCTATTACACGCCAGCCGAATGCTTCCCATTTCTCGTTTATTTTATCGATTGGGAAACGGTTTTTGGTTCTGCCCATTGCCTGTGTTTTGTTTCTGTCTAAAATGGCAACCAAGTTATCCGCATTGTGTATTCCTGCCGCCATTGCCGCTTCCCATATTTGCCCTTCGGCGAGCTCTCCGTCTCCCACGAGTACGTATACATTTGAGTTTATTCCGTCTATTTTGAGCCCCAGTGCCATACCTAGTCCTATGGATAACCCCTGACCCAACGAGCCTGTGCTCGCTTCAATTCCCGGTGTTTTGCATATGTCGGGGTGTCCTTGGAGCATTGAGCCTATGTGCTTTGTGTGTTTTAGTTCTTCCATCGGAAAATAGCCCAACTCCGCCAGTGCCGAATATTGGAGCACCGCTATGTGTCCTTTACTCAGTATAAAGCGGTCGCGGTCCGGCTTTTTGGGGTTTTTGGAGTCTATGTTCATTTTATGAAAATACAGCGCAGCAACTATATCTGCCGCAGAGAAAGAGCCTCCCAAATGTCCGAGATTCCCTTCGCCGATGCTTATAATTACGTCTTTGCGCAGAATTTTTGCTTTGTTTTGTAAGTCCTCGATTAGCGTAGGTGAGTATGGCATGTGGTACCTCCCTCAATAGTTTGTATCAAAGTCCCATGGGTTGCCGCCGCATGAGTAGCCGCCGTCTACGTGGTATGCTTGTCCTGTCATGTAGCTTGAGGCGTCGCTTGCGAGCATGATGCATATGCCGACCAGCTCTTCGGGTGTGCCGGGTCGTTTCATGGCAATGCGCTCTTCAAGGTATTTGGAACGTGTCGGGTGTTCCCATGTCACGGTGGTCAGCGGCGTAATGATGTGTCCCGGACTCAGGGCATTTGCTCGGATTCCATGCTTTGCCCATTCAACAGCCATTGAGCGGGTAAGCGCTCTCAGCCCGCTTTTTGCTGCGCCGTATACGCTACAGCCGCCCATCATGCCCTCGTCATTGTATGAGCCGATGTTTATGATGTTGCCCTGTTTTCTTGTAATCATGTGCTTTGCTACCTCTTGGCTGAGTAAAAATGCACCTTTGAGGTTTATGTTCATGATCCGGTCGTATGTCTCTTCCGCAACATCTAAGATGCCCTCGCGCTTGTTTATTCCGGCGCAATTTATTAAGACGTCTATTATCTCGTGGTCAGCTAATACAGTGTCTACGCATTTTTTTATTGAGGTAAGATTTGATACGTCCAGTTCGTATGGCTTTGCGGACATGCCTTTGCTTTCCAGTTCTTGAGCGATTTCCTCACACCTTTTTTTGTCGATGTCACACATTGCAACTGTACCGCCTGCGGCAGCTAAGCCTCTGGCGAATGCCTGACCAATCCCGCCTGCGGCTCCGGTCAGGAGTATCACTTTTCCACGAAGTGAAAAGAGCGATTCAAGGTAGTTTTCGATTTTCGACATCTTTCTCCCCCCAAACTACTCAAAATAATATCACAGTTTTGTTGTTTAGACAAGTGATAAACACTTGATTTTCCACACTTTTCATACTAAGCCACAATCTTCAAGGCAATCACACTCATAGCGGGAATCTGTGCTTTTATCCCGCTTTCGGTGATTTTTGCTGCATTGAAGTTGCTTAGGCGTACTTTATCGGGTTCCTCGAAAGTGTTATGGTCTTGCATTTTGCTTGATGTGATGATACTGCCCTCTATAGACTTGGCAACACATGGGCGAATATCCATGCTTAACTCTACAGCATTATCCGGGTCCGGGTTTGCAATGGTGAGGAACACATCCCTCGCTTTTGTCTTAGATGCGGAAACTGATAAACCGGGGATTGAAATACCTCCACGACTGTACTCTTGTGCTTCTAGGCTTATGGGAAGTAGTGCCGCATCTTGGTGTGGGCTAAATTGGTCGAATATGTGATATGTGGGAGTCAAAATCATTTTTTCTCCCTCAGTTAGTATCACGGCTTGCAAGACGTTTATTGTTTGTGCAATATTAGCCATGCGCACCCTGTCTGCATGGTTATTGAAGATGTTCAAGCTTATCGCAGCAGATACTGCGTCGCGCATGGTATTTTGCTGATAGAGAAATCCTGGGTTTGTTCCCGGCTCAACATCAAACCATGTACCCCACTCATCTATTATCAATGCTACTTTCTTATGTGGATCATATTCATCCATTATAGTGGAATGCTTGCGAACCAACTCGTCGGTGTGCCATGCACATGCCATAATATCGAACCATTCCTGTGCATCAAACTCAATTGCAGAACTTGCGAAAGGTTTTTCACCACGAATCCGTATTTGATTGCCATCGGGGTTTTTACTGAGAATCGTAGATCCGTTGAGTCTGGTGTAATAGTGTAAAGCGAGCCCTTCCATCATGTGTCCGGCTTCGCGCATCATCACTTTTGTCCAGTGGTAGTTGTCATCATTTGGTCCACAGGCAATACGATAGAGCGTATTGTCACCATAGTTTCGGCAATATGTGGCGTATTGGCGATACAAATCTGCATATTTTTCCGCTCGCATATTACCACCACAGCCCCAGTTTTCGTTGCCAACTCCGAAATATTTAAGATTAAACGGGTTCTCCGAGCCATTTTCTCGCCTTAGATTTGCCATCGGTGACTCCCCACCGAAATTCATGTATTCAATCCATTCGCTCATTTCTTGAACGCTGCCACTGCCAACGTTTCCACAGACATATGGCTCGCACTCAAGTAGTTCACAGAGTTTAAAGAACTCGTGTGTGCCGAAACTGTTATCCTCAACGACACCACCCCAATGGGTGTTTATCATTTTTTTACGATTTTCAGCGGGACCAATACCGTCTTTCCAGTGATATTCATCAGCGAAACAGCCACCCGGCCAGCGTAATACAGGTATTTTGATTTTTCGGAGTGCATCCACAATGTCAGTTCGAATACCTTTTTTATTGGGGATAGGAGAGTTTTTGCCTACAAAAATGCCCTCATATATGCATCGCCCCAGATGCTCAGCAAAGTGTCCATAAATATTCCTGTTTATAACATGCGTTCCCAAATCTGCACTTACTGTAATTTTTGCTGTTTTTACTTTACTTGACATATAATTTCCATCCTTTATTTTACTTTCATGGCAACAACACTCATTGCAGGTATCATAGCTTGTACACCGGTTGGTGTCGGTTTTGCACCGGCAAAGTTTTCAAGGCACACCTTCGCAGGTGAATCAAAATCGTTATAATCCTGCATTTTTCCTGATGTGATGATATTTCCGGTAACTGTTTTTACTGCACAGGGGCGAATGTCAATTGTAACATCCACACCGCTGTTAGGGTTTGGATTTGCGATAGTAATAAACACATCTCCCTCTTTTGTTTTGGAGGCGGATACTGAGAGACCGGGCATGGCTTTTTCTCCATGCGTATAGTCTTCCGCGTCTAGGCAAATTGGCAACAAAGTTGCATCTTGATGGGGGCTGAACTGGTCGAAAATGTGAAATGTCGGCGTGAGCACCATTTTCTCACCCTCAGTAAGCACCATAGCTTGCAGCACATTCACAGTTTGCGCAATGTTTGCCATGCGTACACGGTCAGCATGGTTGTTAAATACATTCAAACTTATTGCAGCAGACACTACATCCCGCAATGTGTTTTGCTGATATAGGAATCCCGGATTAGTGCCGGGTTCATTGTCAAACCATGTTCCCCATTCATCCACAAGAAGCCCCACCTTCTTATCCGAGTCGTACTTGTCCATAATTGTTGAATGCTTTCGCACCAGTTCATCTGTAAACCACGCCGCATCCATGATTCCAAACCATTCATTTTCGCCAAACTCAGTAGCAGAGCCACGTGATTGATCATTGTCACGCAGGTAAATCTCATTTCCGTCAGGCTGGGTTCTTGTTACGACTTTATCCCCAACTCTGGTATAGTAGTGAAGCCCAATTCCGTCCATAAGGTGAGCGGCTTCACGCATCATGACTTCGGTCCAATGGTAGTTATCCCCGCGCGGTCCGGCTGCAACTTTGTAGAGTATATTCTCTCCGTAGTTGCGGCAATATGTAGCAAATTGGCGGTATAAATCTGCATAGTATTCGGCGCGCATATTTCCACCACAACCCCAATTTTCATTGCCAACCCCAAAGTATCTGAGGTCAAATGGTTTTTGCGCCCCGTTTGCGCGGCGTAGATTTGTCATCGATGACTCGCCCTCAAAGTTCATGTACTCAATCCACTCACTCATCTCCTGAACAGTCCCGCTCCCGACATTTCCACAGACATATGGTTCTGTCTCCAACAGTTCGCAAAGACGGAAAAATTCGTGCGTACCAAAACTGTTGTCCTCGACAACACCACCCCAGTGAGTATTTATCATTTTCTTCCGATCGGAAGCTAAACCAATACCATCTTTCCAATGGTATTCATCTGCAAAACAACCGCCCGGCCAACGCAAAATTGGTATTTTTATTTTACGTAGTGCATCGACAATGTCTATGCGGACACCTTCATCATTCGGAATTGGTGAATCTTTTCCGACAAAAATGCCATCATAAATACAACGCCCAAGATGCTCTGCGAAGTGCCCGTAAATATTCTTGTCAATAATGTGCACACCTAAGTCTGCATTCACCGTGATTTTCGCTGGTCTTAATTTACTCATTTTGTGACTACTCCTTGATATATTAGATTTATATATATTCATTGCATTGCTTATTAAGCAATCGTGCCTACTATCCCTTTATGCTCCCACTTGCAAGCCCCGAAACAAATGACCTCTGGTTTATAAGGAAAAGGATTATTACCGGAATAACAGCCATTACTGCGCCGGGCAACAATATGGCATAGTTATCAAAATGCGGGCTAAGTAGCGAAGCAAGTCCTACAGTAAGTGTAAAGTTTGCAGTCGAGCGAAGGACAATCAGAGGCCACAGGAACATATTCCAACTCGCCATCGCAAGCAAAATAGTCATAGCTCCAAACGCCGGCTTCATGAGTGGCATCATTATTTTAAAGTATATGCCGAACTCGGTCGCACCATCAATTCGCCCGGCATCCATGAGCTCTTTAGGCATTCCTGCGCTGAACTGCCTGAAGAAAAATATTGCATTCCCCGCTACCATAAATGGTAGCACTACTCCAAGCCTTGTGTTGAGCAGATTCCACCTCAGCATGAGACTAAATAGTGGCAACATCAAAATTTCAAAGGGAATCATCATCACTATCAGCACCATAATAAACAGAAAATTCTTTCCGGGGAACTGGTATACTCCAAAAGCATAACCAACCATAGAAGTCAAGAAAAGCGCTCCAACCGTGTACATGGTGGTAATAACAATACTATTAAAATACCAGCTCCAATAAATACCGTCGCGCGCAGTAAATGCAGTAACATAGTTGAAAAACCCCAAACTATCCAACTGAGGAACAAGCGTCAATCCTGCGGCAAAAATTCGGGTAGTGTCTGTAAAAGAACTTAAAAGCAGATAGTAAAGAGGAATCATCACTATTACGGTGATTAAAACAAACAATAGTGTCATCAACACCTTCGACAACGACACGAGTGATGAGTGTTTAACTATTTGTTTCTCCATCGTCAACTCTCCTCCTTCCTAAAAAGTCCAAACACTTTAAGCTGAAAGATGTTGATTATAAGAACAATGCCCAGCAATGTAATTCCTATGGCAGAACCCAAGCCCATATCATTTCGTTGGAAAGCCTCGTTGTAAATATACCTTGTTATTGTCAGTCCGAGTCCTCCCGGATTTGCTTCGTTCCAAAACACAAAACTCTCGGTAAACATGCGATATCCTTCAAATATAACCAGTGTAAGCACATAAATGGTAATATTTTTCATCTGCGGCAGAGTAATGTATAAAAACTTTTTCATCGCACCTGCTCCATCAATATCTGCAGATTCATAGAGTTCTTCGGGAATAGTTTGTAAGCCGGATAAAAAGTACACCATATATACCCCTGCCATACGCCATACGGCCAGAGTTACCATAGCGATTATTCCCGGCCAAAAGCTCATGACCCACCGTACAGGGTCAACACCAAAAAGTGCAAGAAATGAGTTTAAAAGAGCGTTAGGCAGTTCTCCGAAAATCAGTCTAAATGATACACCTGCTACAATAACCGATGTCAAAGCCGGTATAAATATTATAGAACGAAAGAAATTTCGCCCGCGAACTAATTTTGAGTTAAGAAGCACCGCAAAAAGCATGGGTACAGGAATTAGGAACAGCACGACTGCTATGGTGTATATAGTACTCGTTCTTAGTGCCATAAAGAAATTTGGGTTTGCAAGACGTGTAAAGTTTCTCAAGCCCACAAACTCCATGTTATCAAGTGTTATAACCCTATGAAAACTCATGTAGATTGTTTGAATCGCAGGGGTAAGAAAAAACAATAGAAAAGAAACGATAAAGGGCAAAATAAACAGATATGGGGCAGTTTTTTGAGAAAAAAAGAACCGCTTGACCACACCTTGAGTAAGCCTCTTATCACGTATAGCCTCCGATTTAGCAGACATCGGCAATCACCCCTCTTTATAATTGTTACTGTAAAATTTCCGACAACGTTTAATGGATTATGCTGTCAGAAAGGGTCTGCCCCGAAAAGGCAGACCCTTTCGTCAATACGAGTTCGGGCTATGATAAATTCAGTTACTGCCCAAATTGTGCACGCAACTCAGCAGCAGCTTCTTCCAGCACGGTACGGGCGTCAATTCCTTGTTCTAACGCACGGAACATAACTTGATTCATAACGATATCTTGCGCTGCGGGAGAGAGCAGTGTGTTGTGTGGTGAGGGAATACTGTCACGCATTAGGAACAGTGTTTCAAAGACTATTTCGTTGCCGAAATATGTCAAAGGCTGTTGCAGTTCCGAAGCGTACCAAACATCCCAACGCGGCGGGTCAAAGTTAGCATACGTCCAAAGGCGAATATTGCCTTCCGGTGTGAGCTTCATGTGTGCGAGTACGTCTACGGCAAGGTCAATGTGATTGCTTTGAGTTGTCACGGATGTACCTGTTCCGCCAATACCCACCGACGCCGACTGATGCGCACCATCGCGTGGCAACGGGCGAACATAGATGTCGCCATATATGTCAGGCATGTAACCCACAAAGCGACTCATGTACCACATCGGCATAATCAGAGCAGCAATTCCTCCGTCATTTATGAATGCCCATGTTTCTTCAACAGCAGTAGAACCTCCCGGAAATGTCGATGCAAAACCATATATATGCATCCACCTGTATAGTTGCTCCAACACTTCAATGTTTACATCACTGTCAAGGGTAACATTACCATCTGCATCTGTGTAGTCTCCTCCGCGCTGAACGATCATCGGCCAAAACGGACGTTGATTAGCTGTTTCAATCGCTGTAAACGGCAGTCCGGTAGCTGCAAAATACTCATGACCGGCATTTTCAAAATCTTCCCAAGTTATAATGGAATCAATATCAATACCAACGGCCTCCAGAAGCGGTCTGTTGTAATATACAACTGTCGCCCCTACGTGCGTAGGCAAGCCATACACTGTTCCTTCATGTGTGTAAATATCAAAGCGAGATGCAACAAAATATTCACGCACAGGATCAACAACACGGTTGAGCGAGGCCAACCAATCATGACCCACAAAGTTTGTGAAATGGTTGATGTTTATATCGACCAAATCCGGAGCACCTGAACCCGCTTGGAAAGAAATAAGCAGATTCGTATGCATTTGAGCAAGCGGTGAAATTTCAAAAGCTACGTTCACCGGTCTGTCTGCATATGTTTCATTCCAACTGTTTGCACCCGGCTCGAAATACCACTGGTGGATTTCGTTGGTCAGCCAAAATACAAGGTCAACAGCATCAGCTTGGGGAGCAGTCTCGTCTGCGACGTCTGCGTTGCCATCACCTTGTGCAGGTGCGTCGGCTCCGCCGCCTTGCGCAGGTGCTGCACCACCTCCCTCTTGGGCACAAGCAGCAACCAGGCCCACAACCATCACGATAACCATAAGCAGGGAACAGACTCTAAGAAATTTTTTCATCATTTTTCCTCCTATTTTATTTATTTTAAGTGTTTCTTAAATTAATATAATATATCAATTCTAAAACACTTTGCGACAACGTAAGCAAGCCTACAATACAGAGCAAAAATCAACGTTTTGATAAAGTTTTTATATATTATATACAGTTAAATTTATATTTGTCAATGCTTTTTGTGCAATTTTTAATATATTTTTTCCTAAAACAATACACTTCAATTGAGAGCAACTAGAGAGGTTGCTTCTAATTGAAGTGCATTGTTTTAGTTTTTTCTAAATTAATATATTTTTGTTAACGTTATGCTCCTTTAATTTACCTCACCACTTAGGCTGATACGGAAACGGGCATTTTGCTGTAGCCAACTTTGCTTTGACTTGAATCACACAACCGCAGTGGCGGCAGGTTGTACCATAGAGCAAGCTGTCACAGCTCTTACAAATTTCCATGCGCCGAGCATATTCTTCCTCGGTTGCCGTCTTTACATTTTTGACCCTAACCGTGTTTCCAAAAATTTCCTCAATTTCCTGCTCTGTCAAATGTACAGAAACTGAACATGCTTCACAATCACCGGTAAGTTCCATATCGCTTACCATTCCTTTCCTTTACTAAATTACTTCTCCAACGATCATATCATAGCTGACATTGACCATAATACCAATATTGTAGTTACCAAACCCTCTGCCAAAGATAGTGAGACCTCTGGAGTTTGGTAACCCCTTTGGTATCTCAAGCCGCAATCGAATACGGTCTTTTGGCACAACTTTCAAACTATTTGGCGTTACATCGGATACCTGTTGTTTCTCCATGAAACATCCCTGGTCATTTATTCGAATTTCCATGAGCTCGCCATGCTGATTCATAGATGGAATCCACCAATCAGGATTGTATATGCCTTTAATTCCTCCAAAATCTCCGGGACTCTGCCATACGCCGATATGCTTTCCATTAATAGAAAAATGGATGTCGCTTTTGTAATCGTTGTTAAATCCTGCTGCCTCGCTCCCCAGCTCTGCTTGAATAACAAGTTCTTTGCATATCGAATTTTCCGGCAGATAGTTTGGAATTTCGTACTCTACAAATCCCGTTGTAAACCACAGCACCTGTGCATTAAAACGCTCGGCATCAGCAAAATAGACAGGGTTGTCATAAACCCCCACGACCCTGTGGAGTGTTGCAATTCCGCAAGTTGGTGTTACATCATAATCAATATAGTGTCCGGGAGATAGTTCCGAGCGGTATGATGTTTGTTCATAGTCGGCATAGCCGACTTGAAAAAGGTGTTTTTCTTTGATTACCATGCAAATTTTCTGAATTCCGTGCTTAGCGGGAACTGCTTTCACTTCGATAACGCCGGCATCTTCAAGTAAACGAATATGGGATGTCAATGCTCCGCTTGTAATTCCAAGGCGATTGGAGAGGTCATTCAGATTCATGCCCGGTTCGTTTGTGAGGATGTTTAGAATTTGAATCCTAATATCCGACGACATCGCCTTAAAAAACGGCAAAGATTCGTCTAAACTCGTGAAAAAACGCATTATTAATCCTCCCCAATTTTTTGCCTATCATCACTAAATTTTCACTGACACAAGCGCAGTCAAAATAATATCACAGTTTTGTTGTTTAGTGCGTAGTGGCGGCCGTTTATTTTATTCGCAATCTGTTTATTCATGCACTTTGTGTATGGTACGGCAGATAATGTAAACTTCGATCAGTTGATGTTCGTATTTTCAGTTTGATTTTGCAACATAGCTTCAAGTTCAGCA